>JAEEGK010023048.1_pt1 | contig 13019 bp, 10 predicted proteins | sample 8958771 | NCBI WGS metagenome assembly JAEEGK01 (sample SAMN16246547, study PRJNA631951) | gut metagenome | biome: gut microbiome; feature: rumen; material: SC-attached | host: Bos | place: Iran: Karaj | collected 2018-10 | reverse complement strand
ATGGAAACGCAGTTGTGGCTGAGACTACAGAAGCCCTTGACGCTATGCAGCACAGCGTAGAAGAGATCACAGAGATGATCATCGAGACAGGAGACCTTGCAGGACAGCAGGCTCAGAGCATGGATGAGATCGACAAGGGAATCGAGCAGATTTCCAACGTAGTACAGAACAACTCCGCTACAGCTCAGGAGTCAAGCGCTGTTTCCTTAGAGCTTTCAGAGCAGTCAGAGAGTCTCAATAAGCTCATTGGACAGTTCACCATCAATGGTTAAATTTTTATAAAATCCGCTAAAAAGGCCCTTTGCGTAGGCGCTGTCCTGCGCGGGGGGCTTTTATTTGCCTATTTTTTTCAATTAGTGTATGATATGCATTGTTTTTGCAGGAAACTTTTTTACATGGAAGATCGTAACTAATTCAGGAAAACAGGTGGAAAAATGGAAACAAATAATACAAAGACTCCTACATATAAAAGAGTATTAGCCTGGATAGGCATAATCATTTTAGTTGGCATGTACCTGGTACTTTTGTACGAGGCTCTTACTGGTTCACCAGAGACCTATAACGTGTTCATAACTTGCGTGGCTGCAACCATCGCAGTGCCAATTGTTCTTTGGCTTCTTATCTGGTCCATTGGAGCGCTGACTGGAAGACATACAGTTGCTTCCCTTGATGCCATGACCAGCAACAGGATGCATGACAAGTACGGAAATGTGATCCCTGAAGGGAAGATCAGGACCATCGTTTTTGACATTGGAAACGTGCTTGTAGATTTTGCCTGGAGACCGCTTATTGAAAAGCGCGGCTTTGACAGCGACATGGTTGACAGGATCGCCAAGGCATCAGTGTTTAGTGAGGACTGGGTTGAGTTTGATAAGGGTAATCTATCTATAGAAGAGATCATTGATCTTTTTGTGGAAAACGACCCAGAGATTGAAAGCGAGATCAGAAAGGCATTTTCAGACCTTACAGATATCGTGACCAAGAGAGAAAGAACTATTCCCTGGATAAACGCCATAAAGGCAGCAGGTTATCAGGTGCTTGTTCTTTCAAACTTCAGCAAGATGGCTGTTGAAAACTGCAAAGAAGCCATGGGATTTTTGGACTATGTTGATGGCGGGATCCTTAGCTACAAAGACCACGTAGTTAAGCCAGGTGAGGAGATCTACAAACTCCTTATGGACAGATACAACCTCACAGCTGATACAACAGTCTTCATCGACGATACGCCAGAAAACATCGACACAGCTAAAAAACTTGGCTGGAACGGTATCGTATTTAAATCCTACGACCAGGTTGAGGATGGGCTTAAGGCCTTAGGCGTTAAGTACTAATATGTTATTGCTGCAGATCGTCACGATCAAGGATGAGCCGGAGTAGCTCAGAAGCAGCAAGGCTAAGAGGTCTTGACTTGTCACTTACAACACAAATATTACGTTTAGGAAGTATCTTATTGAAGCGGAGTTCGAACAGGACTCCGCTTTCTAAATATTCTTTTGCAAAGCTCTTTACAACGCAGCCAACACCAAGGTTTCTTAAGGTGAACTGCACGATCATGTCGCTGGTTGCAAGCTCAAACTCAGGCTGGATAGTGACGCCATTGTCTTTTAAAAATGAATCTACATAGTCTCTTGTGCTGGACTTACCGTCAAGCATGATAAGAGGAAGGCTCTCGAGGTCCTTGTAATCCATCATCTTGTTCTTGTACTGGATAAAGCGCCTTGCAGCCACAAAGGTATCCTCTATTTCAGAAACTTCGTGGAACTCGTAGTTTTCTTTTTCAGAAAAAGGAGATGAGATAACTCCAAAGTCTATAAGATCCCTGTCGAGGTAGCTTAGGGTCTCAGGAGTTGGTCCGTTTGTTACTGTGACCTTTATGCCAGGGTGAAGCTCATGGAATTTCTCAAGGTAGGGCAAAAGAAAAAATCTAAGAGTCATGTCACTGGCTCCGATCCTGACTTCTCCCGCATCAAGATGAAGGAGCTGCTTAAGTCTCTTTTCCCCAAGGTCAAATTCCTGATAGCCCCGTTCTACATATCTGTATAAAAGAGCTCCCTCGCTGGTGAGCTTCATTCCTCTTGCTGTACGCTGGAAAAGAGTGCAGGAAAGAGAACTCTCAAGCTGATGAATGGACTGGCTCACAGCTGGCTGAGAGATGGACAGCTCTTTAGCCGCCAAGGTGATGCTGCCAAGGCGTCCCACGTGATAAAAGACTTTGTAGTATTCGAAATTTTCCAGCATAGAGGTGCTCCTACTTCCTTTCTTTTCATTAATCATACAGCACCAAAGAGGCCCTTACAAATTGATTTTGATTAAGAGGATTTTCTCTAGACATCAGCCGAGGTACTTGCTATAATGTTTTGGAGCTCGGACTAAGAGCTTTTTTTCTGAAAAATCAAAAATATGAAATGGCGTAAAGCCAGGAAAGGCGCGGGTTTCAATGGATTTTGAAAATGACAAAAGTGTCAATGAAAACAGTGTTGAGGATATCGTTTTAAGGTATCGTCCTGAGCTTTCCAAGCTGACTCCTTATCTTAACTGGCTTAAGGAAAACACAAGTCACGATGTGGCTCAGAGCTATTCCAACAGTGATCTGAAGTCAATGCCGTTTCCTGTTTATGATTCTAATCTTCTTGCCTTTGTTAAGGCAGCTCAGACCACCAATTTGCTTGACAGAAACTACGTATATGTATATTCCAGGAACAGGCTTAATTCCCCCAAGGATGAGCTTATGTTCATTCAGGACGCCCAGATAACAGATATGGACGACCTTGCAGGAATCCTTTCATGCTACATTCTTCAGGGCATGAGCAAGGGTGCCAAGTGGGCACAGGGTGTTAAAACAGGAGTCCTTTATAACGTCATCAAAAAGATGGATGATCTGGTCCGTTTTTGGGGGCAAGGCTGAGAGGGCTTAGTGAGGTTCTTTCGAACCTAGCCCGAACGTGTCACGGCGAGCGTCAGCGAGGCGTAACTTCCTTGTTTTTAAGGTTGATGGAGGATAAATGGGAGAGAAATCAGTTCAGAAGAGAAAGTACATTATTGAAAAGGCCAGAACAGTTTTTGCTGAAAAAGGCTTCAAGAATGTAACAATGAAGGATATCGTGGACGCCTGCGAGATCAGTCGCGGAGGCCTTTATCTTTATTTCTCAAGTACTGATGAGCTTTTCCTTTCCGTTTTGTCTGATGATTCCGATGATGAGGATACAGTTCTTGCATCTATTTCCGGTAGTGCAGCTGCCGGGGATATGCTGGCTCTTTTCCTCAAGGAACAGAAAAAAGAAATCCTTAGAAAGAAAAACAATCTGACAGTTGCCACATATGAGTACTTCACACTTCATAAGGCGACTGCTCTTGATAATCCCCTTAAACGTCAGTTTGATACAGCAGTTAAAATAGTAGAAAAGCTCATTGAAAACGGTGTTGAGACCGGTGAGTTCTATTGTGAGAATCCTCTTGGATGTGCTCGCAATCTTATGTACGTGGTTGAGGGGCTTAAGATAACAGCTGGTACCATTGGCATCACAGAAGAGGCCATTGATAAAGAGCTTATGTACGTCATGCAGGGATTAGTGCCCGATGAATTAAATAATTAATGATTTGAAAAGTGCTTTGGATTTCCTGAAGCACTTTTTTCAAAAGTAAGGAAGGAGAAATTATGAGCGCAGTAAGAAGAGTTTATGTGGAGAAGAAGGAACCTTTTGCAGTTAAGGCAAAAGAGCTTAAGGCTGAGATAAAGGGGTATCTCGGAATTAAGAGCGTTGAGAACGTAAGGATGTTCATCAGATACGACGTAGAGAACGTATCAGACGAGGTGTTTGAAAAGGCCTGCAGGACAGTCTTTTCAGAGCCACCAGTTGATGATCTATATAGAGAAGAGATTGAGATTCCAGCAGGTGCAAGAGTGTTCAGCATCGAGGCACTTCCTGGACAGTTTGACCAGAGAGCAGATTCAGCTGAGCAGTGCGTACGCTTCATAAAGGGCGACGAGCACCCAGTTATCAGGACAGCTGTAACATACATGCTCATTGGTAACGTATCAGACGAGGAGCTGACTAAGATCCAGAACTACACCATGAACCCCGTAGATTCAAGGATTGCAGCTGATACTAAGCCTGAGACTCTTGTAGAAGTTTATGACGAACCTGAGGACGTTAAGATATTTGACGGCTTCAAGGATATGGATGAAAAGAGCCTTAAGGATCTCTATGAGTCTCTTGGCCTTGCCATGACATTTAATGACTTTAAGTGGATCCAGCAGTACTTCTCAGGGGAGGAGCACAGAGACCCTTCAATGACTGAGATAAGGGTTCTTGATACCTACTGGTCAGACCACTGCCGCCACACAACCTTCGGAACTGAGCTCACAAACGTAACCTTTGAAGATGGCGATTACAAGGCGCCAATCGAGGGTGCATATAAAGAGTACCTCTCAGCAAGAGATGCACTCTACAAGACTGATGATAAGAAGAAAGAGAAGTTCATCTCCCTTATGGACATCGCTCTTATGGGTATGAAGAAGCTTAAGGCAGACGGCAAGCTTAACGACATGGAAGAGTCTGAAGAGAACAACGCCTGCACAGTTGTTGTGCCCATCGAGGTTGACTACGGCGATGGCCCAAAGACAGAGAACTGGCTTGTATTTTTCAAGAACGAGACCCACAACCATCCTACTGAGATCGAGCCTTTCGGTGGTGCTGCCACATGTCTTGGCGGAGCCATCAGAGATCCCCTTTCAGGAAGAGGCTATGTATACCAGGCTATGCGTGTAACAGGTGCTGCAGATCCTACAGTGCCTGTAGCTGACACCATGAAGGGCAAGCTTTCACAGAAAAAGCTTGTTCGCGGCGCAGCAAGCGGATATTCATCCTATGGTAACCAGATCGGTCTTGCAACCGGTTATGTAAAAGAAATCTATCACCCAGGATACGTTGCTAAGCGTATGGAGATTGGTGCTGTTATGGGCGCTGCTCCTCAGGAACACGTAATAAGAGAGAGTGCAGATCCGGGAGACATCATCATTCTCCTTGGCGGAAGAACAGGAAGAGACGGCTGCGGCGGAGCAACAGGTTCCTCCAAGGCTCACGATTCCAAGTCCCTTACAACCTGCGGCGCTGAGGTTCAGAAGGGTAATGCTCCTACAGAGCGTAAGCTCCAGAGGCTCTTTAGAAGACCGGAAGTAAGTGAGCTTATCAAGAAATGTAACGACTTTGGTGCAGGCGGTGTTTCAGTAGCCATCGGCGAGCTTGCTCCAGGCCTTGATATCAACCTTGACCTTGTACCTAAAAAGTACGCAGGTCTTGACGGAACAGAGCTTGCAATCTCTGAGTCCCAGGAGAGAATGGCAGTTGTTGTTGCCAAGAAGGATGTAGAGCAGTTCCTTGCTTATGCCGGTGAAGAGAACCTCGAGGCTGTTGAGGTGGCAGTGGTTACCGAGGAGCCAAGGCTGGTTCTTAACTGGAGAGGCAGGAAGATAGTAGATATAAAGAGAGCTTTCCTTGATACCAACGGAGCTCATCAGGAAACAACAGTCAAGGTTGAGATCCCGGCTAAGGAGGATAACTACTTTGACAAGATCGCCAGCGAGGATGCTGCAAAGGCTCTTGAAGAGGGCGATTTAAAGAAGGCATGGCTTGCTGAGATGAAGGATCTCAACGTATGTTCACAAAAAGGTCTTGTTGAGATGTTCGATTCCTCCATCGGTGCAGGTTCAGTACTTATGCCTTACGGCGGAAAATATCAGCTGACAGAGACACAGACCATGATCGCCAAGCTTCCGGTACTCTCAGGAAAAACTGACACGGTTACCATGATGAGTTATGGCTTTGATCCTTATCTTTCAAGCTGGAGTCCATATCACGGAGCTGCTTTTGCAGTTACAGAGTCAGTGGCAAGGATCGTTGCAAGCGGTGGTGATTACAAGAATCTCCACTTTACCTTCCAGGAGTACTTCAAGAGAATGACAGAGGATCCACAGAGATGGAGTCAGCCATTCACAGCACTGCTTGGTGCATACGAAGCTCAGATGAAGTTTGGTATCGCATCTATCGGTGGTAAGGATTCCATGTCAGGTTCCTTCAATGAGATAAATGTACCTCCGACACTTGTGTCGTTTGCAGTTGATGTTGCCAGCATAAAGGATGTTATTACACCTGAGCTCAAGGCAGCAGGTAACAAGCTGGTACAGTTTGTGATTCCAAGAGATGAATATGACCTTCCTGATTATAAGGGAATATGTGAGCTCTTTGATCAGGTAAAAGAGCTTGAGAAGGCCGGCAAGATCGTATCAGCCTATGCAGAGGATGCCTACGGAATTGCAGCATCTATCAGTAAGATGGCATTTGGTAACTGCCTTGGAGTTAAGATGACAGATGATATCACTGCAAAAGAACTCTTTGCAAACGATATGGGCAACATCATCGCAGAGGTTCCTCAGCAGTATCTTGAGGATGCGCTTAAGGTAAGCGGCAGCAGACTTATCGGTGAAGTTACAGATGCTCCTCAGTTTGAGGCTTGCGGAGAGGTTATTTCTCTTCAGGATGCACTTACAGGCTGGAAGGAAAAGCTTGAGAAGGTATTCCCTTCAACTGTTTCGGATGATAAGAGCAGTGTTGAGACCGGGCTGTTCAAGGCAGACAGCATTTATGTATGTAAGAACAAGGTTGCAAAGCCTACAGTATTCATTCCGGTATTCCCGGGCAGCAACTGTGAGTACGACAGCGCTCAGGCCTTTGAGAGAGCCGGTGCCGACACTAATGTCAAGATCTTCAGAAACAGGGACGCGCAGGATATCAGAGAGTCGGTTGCTGAGTTTAAGAAAGCAATTGAGAATGCTCAGATCATTATGTTCCCGGGCGGATTCTCTGCAGGTGATGAGCCTGACGGAAGTGCCAAGTTCTTTGCTACAGCGTTCCAGAATGAGGAGATCAAGGCTGCGGTTGAAGATCTTATAGGAAACAGGGATGGTCTGGCACTGGGTATCTGTAATGGATTCCAGGCTATGATCAAGCTGGGACTTGTGCCGAATGGTAAGATCACGGGGCAGGATGAGAATTCACCTACGCTGACATTTAATACTATTGGAAGACACATCTCAAAGATGGCTTACATAAAGGTTGTTTCTAATAATTCACCATGGCTTGCCGGAGCAGAGCTTGGCGGCGTTTACACCAACCCTGCATCCCACGGCGAGGGCCGCTTCGTAGCACCTGATGATGTTCTTAAGGAGCTCTTTGCTAAGGGACAGATTGCAACTCAGTACTGTGATCTCGATGGCAATATTACCATGGACGACGAGTGGAACATCAATGGTTCCTACTGCGCAGTTGAAGGTATCCTTTCACCCGATGGACGCTGCCTCGGCAAGATGGCTCACTCAGAGCGCCGCGGCGATGGTGTTGCAATAAATATCTTTGGTGAGCAGGATCTGCGCATCTTCGAGAGTGGTGTAAAGTACTTCATGTGATAGTTTTGGTTTTGTGGTTTTGCTGGAGGTTTTTTAATGAAAGCTTTTTTGATTTTGGAAGACGGTACGATATTTGAGGGAAAACATATAGGGGCTGATAAAGATGTTGTCTCAGAAATTGTATTTAATACCTCAATGACTGGTTATACCGAAGTGTTCACAGATCCGTCTTATGCCGGGCAGGCGGTGTGCATGACTTATCCGCTGATTGGTAATTATGGTGTTTGTCTTGACGACATGGAGTCGGAGAGGATTTGGCCGGATGCGGTTATTGTCAGGGAGATGGCCAGGGTTCCTTCTAACTTTAGATGTGATATGACTTTGCAGGACTTTTTGGAGAAGTATGAGACTCCAGGAATTGAGGGGATTGATACGAGAAAGCTTGTAAGGATCCTTCGTGAGAAGGGCACGATGAATGGGTATATTACTACTAATGAGAATGTTACCTATGAGAGTGTCAAAGATAAGCTCAAGGCTTATACCACCGGGGATGTGGTTAGTAAGGTTTCCTGCAAGGAGAAGCAGGTCATTCTGGGGACTATGGATATTGCCGAGAATGGGCCTTTGGCAGGAGCAGCATCTTTTGATCAGGAAGCTTTCAATGAGGCTTTGAAGGGAGATCTTTCAAAGAGAGAAAAGAGACCTTCCAACGTTAGGGAGCTCAATGGTTTTGGGTTTAAAGTAGCTCTTTTGGATGTGGGCGCCAAGAAAAACATTGCAGCTTCACTGGCAGCAAGAGGATGTGATGTGACTATCTATCCTTATAATACAAGTGCTGAGGAGATCCTGGCTGATGAGCCGGACGGAATAATGCTCTCAAATGGCCCCGGAGATCCGAAGGAATGTACCGAGGTTATTAAAGAGATTAAGAAGCTGTACGAATCTGATACACCGATATTTGCCATCTGCCTTGGACATCAGCTTATGGCTCTGGCTACAGGAGCTGATACCTACAAGCTCCACTATGGTCACAGAGGTGGAAATCATCCGGTCAAGGATCTGGAGAACGGAAGAGTTTATATTTCCTCACAGAACCACGGATATGCCGTAAACGTAGAAAGCCTTGATAAAAACGTAGCTGTGCCTGCATTTGAAAACGTAAACGACGGCACCAATGAGGGACTGAAGTATGTGGGCAAAAATATCTTCACAGTTCAGTTCCATCCCGAGGCATGCCCCGGACCACAGGATTCCAGCTATTTGTTTGACAGATTCATAAACATGATGAACGAAGGTAAGGAAAGAGAGGTGAGAACTGATGCCAAAGAATAAAGACGTAAAAAAGGTTCTGGTCATCGGTTCAGGACCCATTGTAATAGGACAGGCCGCAGAGTTTGACTACGCCGGAACACAGGCCTGCAGATCCCTTAAGGAAGAGGGGGTTGAGGTTGTTCTTGTAAACTCAAACCCTGCTACCATCATGACAGATAAGGACATTGCGGACGAGGTTTACATTGAGCCCCTTACCGTCAAGGTTCTTGAACAGATCATAGAAAAAGAAAAACCGGATTCAATCCTTCCAACCCTTGGAGGTCAGGCTGGACTTAACCTTGGTATGGAGCTGGCTGAGTCGGGATTTCTTGAATCCCACGGAGTTAAGCTCCTTGGAACCACAGCCCAGACCATCAGAAAGGCTGAGGACAGACAGGAATTCAAGGACACCATGGAAAAGATCGGTGAGCCCGTGGCAGCTTCAACAGTAGTCCACAATGTAGAGGACGGTGTTGCCTTTGCCAGAAAGATAGGCTATCCGGTAGTTCTTCGTCCTGCATATACCCTGGGCGGAAGCGGCGGCGGAATCGCCTACAATCAGGCTCAGTGCGAGTAGATATTAAAGAATGGCCTCAGGCTCTCCAGAGCCACCGAAGTTCTGGTTGAGCGCTGCATTTCCGGCTGGAAGGAAATCGAGTACGAGGTAATGAGAGACAGCGCAGGCAACTGCATCACTGTCTGCAACATGGAAAACATCGATCCTGTGGGTGTTCACACAGGAGATTCAATAGTAGTGGCACCATCCCAGACCCTCACCGACAAGGAATATCAGATGCTTCGAAGCTCTGCCCTTAACATCATCGATGAGCTGGGAATCACCGGCGGCTGCAACGTTCAGTTCGCTCTGCATCCAACAAGCTTTGAGTACTGCGTAATCGAGGTTAACCCCAGAGTAAGCCGTTCCTCAGCTCTTGCCAGCAAAGCCACCGGATATCCGATCGCCAAGGTTGCTGCCAAGATAGCTCTCGGCTACACTCTGGACGAGATCAAAAACGCCATCACCGGCAAGACCTACGCCAGCTTTGAGCCCGCACTGGACTACTGCGTTGTGAAGTTCCCAAGACTTCCTTTCGACAAGTTCATCACTGCCGGAAGATACCTCACAACCCAGATGAAGGCCACAGGTGAGGTGATGAGCATCTGCACCAACTTTGAGGGTGCAATGATGAAGGCAATCCGATCACTGGAGCAGCACGTGGACTGCCTTACCAGCTATGACTTCTCAAATCTTGACGATGACGAGCTTCTTGATCGTCTCAAGATTGTTGATGACCAGAGAATATGGGTAATCGCCGAGGCTCTTCGCCGCGGTATCAGCCATGACCAGATCCACAAGATCACCATGATCGACCTGTGGTTCATCGACAAGCTCCACACTCTGGTCAAGATGGAGCTTCGCCTTCTTCGCGCCGGAGAAAAGAACAGCGCCGGAAAGGCAGCAGGCCTTGATGATGCCAAGAAGATCATCAGCAGCGAGCTTCTTCTTGAAGCAAAGCGCCTTGAGTTCCCTGATACTGTAATTTCCCGCTTCACCAGGTTCTCAGTGCCTGTGTTAAAAGAGCTAAGGGACTTCTACAATATCCGGGCATCCTACAAGATAGTAGATACCTGCGCTGCAGAGTTCGCTGCTCAGACTCCGTACTACTACTCTGTTTACAACGGACCTGACAGTGAGGATGAAGCTCTTTTAAAAACAACAGATAAAAAGAAAATCCTGGTACTGGGCTCAGGTCCTATCAGAATCGGTCAGGGTATCGAGTTCGACTACTGCTCGGTACACGCAACCTGGGCATTCAGGAAGGCCGGCTTTGAGACCATTATCGTTAACAACAACCCAGAGACTGTCAGCACTGACTTCGATATCGCTGACAAGCTCTACTTTGAGCCATTAACTCCCGAGGATGTGGAGAACATCGTAAGGCTTGAAAAGCCCGACGGAGCAGTGGTTCAGTTCGGCGGACAGACAGCCATCAAGCTCACTCAGGACCTTATGGAAATGGGCGTTAAGATCTACGGCACAGATGCTGCAGATGTTGACGCAGCCGAGGATAGAGAGATCTTTGACAGGATCCTTGAAGAGACTCAGATCAAGAGAGCTCAGGGAGCAACTGTCTACACCGCAGAGGAAGCCAAGGAAGTGGCTAACCGCCTTGGATATCCAGTACTTGTCCGTCCTTCATACGTTCTTGGCGGTCAGGGTATGCAGATAGCTCTTTCGGATGACGAGATCGAGGAGTTCATGGGTATCATCAACAGATACGCCCAGGATCATCCGATACTTGTAGATAAGTACCTTCAGGGTATCGAGACCGAGGTAGATGCTGTATGCGACGGAGAGGACATCGTTATCCCCGGTATCATGGAGCATATCGAGCGAAGCGGAATCCACTCCGGAGACTCAATCTCGGTTTATCCCGCACAGTCTCTGTCACAGAAGGTAAAAGAGACTATCGCAGAATATACAAAGAGACTGGCTAAGGCCCTCCACGTTATAGGACTGATCAACATCCAGTTTATAGCGGTTGGAGATGATGTATACATCATTGAGGCCAACCCCAGATCATCCCGTACTGTTCCTTATATCAGTAAGGTTACGGGAATACCGATTGTTGACCTGGCAACTCAGGTTATGCTTGGAAAGAAGCTAAAAGACCTTGGATACACCCCGGGACTTCAGAAGGAAGCAGAGCACATAGCCATCAAGATGCCTGTATTCTCCTTTGAGAAGATCAGAGGCGCAGAGATCAGCCTTGGTCCTGAGATGAAGAGTACCGGTGAGTGCCTTGGAATCAGTAAGAGCTTTAATGAGGCTCTCTACAAGGCCTTCCTTGGCGCAGGCGTAAACCTTCCTAAGCACAAGCAGATGATCATCACCGTTAAGGACTCCGACAAGGGCGAGGTTATCGATATCGCCAGAAGATACGAGAAGCTGGGCTATATCATCTACGCCACAAGATCAACTGCGGAGACTCTTAACGACAACGGCGTAAAAGCCAGAAAGATAAACAGAATCAATCAGGAAGCTCCTACAGTCATCGACCTTATCCTTGGACACAGGATCGATCTTGTAATCGACACACCTACCCAGGGCAGGGACAAGACAAGAGATGGTTTCCTGATCAGAAGAACAGCCATAGAGACCGGCGTAAATGTTATTACCGCCCTCGATACTGCAAGAGCTCTTGTGACCAGCCTTGAGAGCACGGCCAACGAAGAGAGCCTTGAGCTGGTGGATATCAGCAAGATCTGAAATACTACGTAACAGGCAGGAAACGGACTTATGTCTAAAGTCATATACGAGAATTCTCTCGCGGATGAGAAGGATTTCAAAGATTTCATACTGGAGGGGGACGCCTGGATCTCTTTTGAAGATAATGCAATGCGAATTGAATCCGTGGAAGATGCAACTTTGTGGTGCACCAAGGCACTTCCGGCTGACATCAGGATCGACTGGGAGTTCAGGCCTGTAAAAGAGCCGGGGGCAGCAATGATGTATTTCGCGGCAAAAAGCTCAGATACCCCATGCTGCTTTGTCCTATCATACTTTAACAGAAGCACCGAAGAAGAAAGGTCTTTTCACACCTGCAGTCTGTATAAGAACAGCTGGGAAAATCAGGTGTCAAAGAGCGCAGACCCCATGGCCGGAGGCGGGGAGGATGCAAACTGGTATCGGATGAGCATTGTGAAAAGAAGCAAGGATGTCTTTTACGGCATCAACAATATGGAAATTCTGCATTTCCACGATGACGGAACCACTCTGGGAGACATTCTGACAGGCGGAAATATTGGCTTTGGGCAGTTTTCGGATACAGCGGCTTTATACAGAAATCTAAAGGTGACATGGATATGAAAATACTTGTGATCAACGGACCAAACTTAAATTTCCTTGGCATAAGAGAGAAGGCTGTTTATGGCAATCAGGACTACAACTACTTATGCAATATGATAAAAGAGAAGGCGGCTGCCGATGGGGACGAGGTGGAGTGCTACCAGTCCAACCACGAGGGTGCCATCATCGACAGACTGCAGCAGGCCTACAGTGACGGCACAGAGGGTATCGTGATAAATCCCGGTGCCTACACCCACTACAGCTATGCTATCCATGATGCGCTTAAGAGCCTTGAGGATATCACCAAGGTGGAGATCCATATATCCGACATCCAGTCCAGGGAGGACTTCCGCAAGGTGTCTGTAACAGCCCCGGCCTGCGACAAGCAGATCTACGGTCACGGCCTTAACGGATATCTGGAGGCTATGGATTACTTACATTTTTAGTTGCTGCCTC
>JAEEGK010023046.1_pt1 | contig 13021 bp, 1 predicted proteins | sample 8958771 | NCBI WGS metagenome assembly JAEEGK01 (sample SAMN16246547, study PRJNA631951) | gut metagenome | biome: gut microbiome; feature: rumen; material: SC-attached | host: Bos | place: Iran: Karaj | collected 2018-10 | reverse complement strand
GCATTAAAATAAAAATATATTTTTTTTGTATAAAATATATAATCCTTTGCTTTTTTTATTAAAAAACTAACATAATAATTAACACCATTTGTACTTTCTGTACTTGATGGATCTTCCAAAATAGAAAAGTGTTCACTTGCAACAAGTCCTAATAAGTCTTTTGTACTTAAAAAATATATATATGTATCATTTACTGAAGATGATATTTCATAAAGTTCTGTTTTATAATCTTTCTCTAAGGCTTGAGATAATCCTAAAATATATTCTTTTCCATTTAAATTTGAATTAGAACTATATACTTTAATAGTATATGATTCACCTGATATTCTACCATCATCATATTCAATAGACATCGAAAGAAAATAATCTTTTCTTCCATTATTATAAGAAAAAAATTCTCTTCCATTTTTTGTTATTCCAAAAAAATTTCTGGTTTTTCCTTCTGTTGAACTTTGTTCGGATAATGAATCTATAATTAAATCCCCATTACCTGTAAATGAATAATGATTATATTTAAAAGGGCTTGGCCCTATTCTTGTTATATTATTTAATAAAACAGATTTTATAAATAAAAAATTGAATTGAAATAATATAAAAAATAAGATGATATTGATGACTATTTTCATTTTTTAATTATTAATTAATAAATCCAAAATTTAAATATTTATAAATTTAATTTAACAATTATATTTATTTTCATATGGGGGTTTGGGGTTTGGGAATTGGGGTTTGGGGATGGGGGATTGGGCCCAATCCCCAATCCCCACTCCCCATCCCCAATCCCCAATCCCCAATCCCCAATTTTTTTTATTTATTTACTTTTTAAATCAATTTTTTTTTAATATAGTTAAATATTATAAATTATTTTATATTTTTCTTTTATTAATGAAAGATAAAGACAAAAATCAAAATGAGCATTATATTTATTTCATAGAAACCCATGAAACAGGTAAAAATTTTCATTTATCATTACCAAAAGGATTTGAAAAAGAATTATTCTATGAGGCAAAAAAAAATAAACTCAAAGAACAAAATTTTATTTGTTTAGTATATCGATTTAAAATAAAAAATAACAAAGAAAATTACAAATTAACATTAATAGAAGATAATCATAAAACTAAATATGAAAAAGAAATAACTAAAGAGATGATAAGAGGAAGTTATGTTCATTATTTTTTATATAGTATAGAATTCAAGACAAAAAAAAAAGTTATATATCTATGTAATCTCAGTCATGATTTCCAATTTAAATTATATTTTAAAAGTATTCAAGAAAAATCCAATGAATTGGAGCAAAAAATTCAATTAAAAGATTTAATTTTATCAACTCAGCTTTTATTCATTGGACAAAAATTTTTTGAATTTTTATTTTATTTAAATGTATTTAAAAAATGTTATACATCAATATTAGTCAAAAGGCAATTATATGCTTTTAGATTTGAAAAACTAAATGGAATAGGGGAGAAAAACCCAGATGAAATAGAACAATTAAAAAATATTAATAATTCTATAACAAATAATCCTAATATAGTTTTAAAAATATGCAAAGGAGAAAATGAAAGAATTAAATTAACAGAAATTTTATTTAATATTATTTTTTATTTTAATTCTAATTTTCAAAAAGAAAAAGTAAATACATTACTTGAAAATGATAATTTAAATAAAAATTTATTCAAAACTATTATTGAAAATTATATTTTTTTTCCGACGTTGTCTTTATCTAAAGAAATTTTGAATAAAATTATAAAATCAGCAGAAAATTTTAATCACATTAAAAATATACTTAAATTTAATAATAATGTTTATGATATATTATTTGTAATTAGAGATAATATAGATTTTATTCTTGAGAAATTTACTTTTAAAGAAATAAATGAAAAAAAAAAAGTTATAAAAAAAGTACCAATAAAAATTGAAGAATATGCTGTGCCAAAAGAAACTGATGATATAGGAGCAATAGTTGGATTAATTAAGGAAATAGATTTCTTTCAAATCGAAAGTCAATTTATTATTTTTTCTCCTGAATTTTTTCAGAAATATATGGAATTATATGATGGAAAAAATTATTATAATTTATTGTTTTTAAAAGATATTATTCAATATATGACTAAATTAAACCCTAATTATAAAGTAAAACATTTTAATAAAACATTTCATAAAAATGGAATGAATTTAATAAAACAGAAAAAACTTAATAATTTAGAAATATTAGATTTTATTCAAAAAGATAATTTTTATAATAAGAATTATCATAAATATAAACCAGATTTAAAAGTGTTGGATGGAATTGAATTTAAAGAAATAGATGAAGATTTTATTAAAAAATGGGAAACAATAAAATGGACCGATGTATTTCATGGACAAGAAAGAACAAAATCTTTCATAGAATATATTTGTTCTTTTGTTGGAGATATATCTCAATTTAACATTCTATTTCAATTATTATACAATAAAAAAGAATTTTATTTAAATAAAATAACTATTATAAAAACAATTCAAAAAAAATTTATTGAAAAATGTAACAACACTTCAATTCAAAAAATAAATGAATATTTATATATTATTAATGATATAATAGAAATCTCTGATAAAAATGGCTGTAGCATTGAAGATTTTTTGAGAAAAATAATTAGGTATTTTCAAAAAGAAATTGTCCAAAATATATTTATAAATGCTTTAAATTATTATAATGATATATCTAAAAAACCAAAAGATATTATGATTAATTTTATTGAAAAAGAGATAAGTTTTCAAAATCAAGATAATATTTTTCAAATTTTAAAAATAATAGGAAATAAAAATTCAGAGATTTTATCTAGATTATCACAATATATAATAGATGAAGAAGAATTTTATGAATTAAATGATACTTTAAATTTTAAAATACTTAAATTATTAATATCACAAAATATATTACCTGATAAAAATAGTAAAAATTCTTTTCTCAAAAAAAGTTTTGAAAAAATTGAAAATATAAAAAAAATAATAATAACATCACTTCAATTTACTTATAATTCAATTAGTAAATTTTTTGAAAAAAAAGAAAATAAAAAAATATATTTACAAAGATTTTCTTTGCTTTATTTTATTATTCTTAATGATAATGATATTACTATTAAAGAAAACAATAAAGGTATAGATGAAGTTATGATCAATCATAATAATATTAAAGATAATACAAAAATTAAAAAGAATACAAAAATTAAAGATAATAATAAAAATAATATTAAATCTTTTATTGAAGATAATATTATTAATATATTTCAAAGCATATCCATTCAATTTGAAAATATTAATAATATAATTAATTCTTTACAGATTATTTTGGATGACTTTTCATATTTTTTTCCTAATAAACATAAAGAAGATTATATTGAATTGTCAGAAATAAAAAACAAATATAGAGAAAAAGAATTATTTAAAAAGGATGAAAATCTAGAAAAAAAAGCTAGTAAATATTTAAATGGATATTTAAATAAAGCACAAGAAAGAGTAAAAATTAAAAATAGTATATTATTTAATTCTATTTATGAGAAGGAAAAATTAAATAATAAAAATGGGGAAGGAAATTTATTAGAAGAATCATATAAAAAATTCAATGATTTTAAAAATCTTTTTAATAATAATTTAAATAACGTAGATAAAAAGATAATTGAAATGTTCATAAATGAATTTAGAAATAAATCAGATAATGAAACTAAAGAAGAAATTATAAGACTTATTGATATTTTTAAAATCAATAATTTAAATAATGATAATATAGTAGAAGAATTAATTTCATTATTAAAAAGAGAAACTATTCTAAATTTATTAAAATCTGTTAGAAATTTCATTAAAGAAATGGAAGTTAAACAAGAACAATATACAAAATCAATAGATACAACAATTTCATTATGTGAAAAATATTTTGGAACAGAATTTATACATATGTGTATTGATATTGTGAAATGTTTTGGAATAGATTTAAATGATAAAAATAACCAATTTTTTAATATATTAATGAAATTAAACAAAGACCCAGAGATTTTAAAATATTTATTAAAAACCGATATTGATGATTGCAGACTTTTACAAGAAATAGTGAATAATGCAGAAGATACACTTTTAACCGGGGCTGATATTACTGATTTTGAAAAATGTATTGAGTTTTTGAATAAAATAAGAAAAGAAAATGAAGAAAATCAAATGACAGATTATAAGTTAATTAAGAGATGTATTGAATTATTTAATAATAATCCTGATTTAGGATTATATTTCAATAATTTTATTGATCATTATGGTGAAATAAATGATCTTAAAAAACAAGAATTTGATAAATCGGAAGCAGCAAACCAAAAAATAAAGGATATTTGCAATTATTCAATTTTTATTTTGTCTAATAAATCAAAAAATTTTTTTGATGGAAAATATGAAAAAGAAATTGATAATCTAAAAAGAGATAAAAATCAAGAAAAGGAAATAAAACTGAATTCTATTACTTTAAAGGAATTACAAGAATTAAAAGAAAGAATACAAATAACAAGAAATATTTCCATTGATTTAAAAGATAATGAAAATATAGAAACTGAAAAATTATTTATTGGATTAATAACAGATTTAAATAATTTATATTCAATATTGAATGAAATATACATTAAAGGATATATTAAAGTTATACAATTACAAATAAAAGTTAATGAAAAAGTGAAAACATTTGAATTTATTCATGAAGATATAAAAAAAGAAAAAGAAGATGATTTATTGCTTCTAAAAACTGATGAAATAAAAGAGGATAATGAAAATATTTATGATTCTAAATCAATTATTTCAATATTAAGAAACTTATTAAATAATTTAAAAAAAATCAAAAGGAAGGTTATAAAGAGAAAGTATATTTAAGATATATTTATGGAAGGGAATTTAATAGTATATATAATTATGTAAATAAAAATAAGAATAAAGATAGAAAAATAGATGAAAATAAAGAAAAAAATAAGGAAGAAGATAAAGATAAAATTGAAAAGGAAACAAAAAATAAAGATGAAGAAAATAAAGAAAAGGGTGAAGAAGAAAATAAAGATGAAAGTCATAATAATGATATATCACCCTTTATAAAATATATTACAAATAATGAATTAGAATCTCCTCTGGAAAAATTTGATTGGAAAGGTGGAGATAATGACTTAAAAAATGTAATTAATAATTTTAATAATTATATTAAAGAAACATTGGAAACCAATAAAATTTATTTAAAAAATATATATTCAAACACTCTTATCAAACCAATATTCGAAGCAGAAAAATATACTGGATTTTATATTTATTCTTGTTATAAACTTGAAAAGGAGCTATTTCAATTATATAAACATTTAACAGGACATATTCCAATAGCTCAAAATATTTTATTATGTAATAAAGAAACTTCAAAAGAGGAAATTGAATCTTTTTTATATAAAAGTATTTTATGTGAATATCATTCTTGTTTTATTATTGGAGGTATTGAATCTTTAGAGTTTATTCCCAGAAATTATTTAGTTGAATCATTAAAAAAACTTTTAAATGAATTTCATGAAAATATGAAATCAATGTTAATAATATTTAGTACAAATAAAGATTCTGATATTTATAAAAACTTAGATTCAATAAAATATAGGAATTTCTTCGAAACAAAAATAGAAAAAGAGATTTCAAAATACTCTTTAGATGAGAAAGATAATATTGCTATTATCAGTTCTGATAAATCAGGTGTAGGAAAATCAACCAAAATTAAAAACCAAATTATAGAAAATGGAAAAATTTATAAATATTTCCCTTTAGGTGGTGTATTTACAAGAAGTACTCTTATAAAAAGATTAGAAAATTTAGAAATAGATAAAAATTGTGCTATTCATTTAGATTTATACGATACTGATTGTATTGATTTAATGTTAGATTTTCTTTTTTCAATAATAATCACAAAATTATATAGGCAAGATGAAAAAATTATTTATTTACCAAAAGATATTGAAATTAAAATAGAAATACCAAATGGATTTATTGATTTTTTTGAAAAATTTCCAATATTGACTTTAATCCCAAAAAAAGAAAAAATGTCTATTGAAAATTTAGAAAAATTAATTGTTCCAAAAGATATCACTTCTAATGTCCAAATTGTTTCAAATTATTTAAAGCAGCTAAAACTAAATAAAATTGATGACATTGATCTTGATTTCGAAGGAATAACTCCAGATGTATTTAGACAATATCAAGATAAAAATTTTAAAACAATTACTCCTGCTGATGTCTTATCACAAGAAGAATGTGAAAAATTAATTTTTGGAATTATCAAAAAGGGTAAAGAAAATAAATCATATTATCAAATTAAATCATTTATAGATGTTTTGTCAGTTCAACTTAAAAAATTTACTCAAAGTTATTTTTTTAATGCATTTGAATTACATTATAAGGAAAATTTAAAAAAAATTAGAACTTTTGTTGTTGATAATTTTATAAAATTAACAAGCCATTTTACAGAAGGAGCATTTACAAAATTAATAAATGAGCAAAATATAACACATAATATAATGTTTGGACAATATGATGAAGGAAAAGATATACAAGAAGGTATAAATAAATTAGCTAAAAATGAACATTCTAATATATCTTTTGATAAAATAGACCCATCTTTAGTCTTTTTCCATGAAGGTAATGGAGAAATGTTTAGTATAATAACAAACAAAACTCCTCAAGATGAAGAATATAAAAAATTTTTGGAATTGAAAAATTCTCAATTATCTCAAAATGATATAAAACAAAATAAAACTATAAAAGAATTACCAAATTATTTAAAATATAATCAAATACAATTTCTTAGAGAATTAAAGGAAATTTTAAATATTAAGAATCCAGTCACTATAGAAGAAAAAATTGAAAAAGAAAAAGAAGAAATAGAAAGGCAAAAAAAGGAAAAAGAAAAAAAAGAAAAAATAAAGAATGAAGAAAAAGAAAAAAAATTAGAGGAAAAAGAGAAAAAAAAAAGTGAAGAAATAAAATACCCAAAAGGAAAAATTGAAGAAAATCATAATAATGAAGATAAAGATGAAGAAGAATCTAAAAAATTATTATCTTTGGAAGAAATATCCCAAAATTATGTTTTTACTGCTGATAACTTTGTTAAGATGATATTAATTTTAATTAGAATTAGGTCAAATGTACCTGTTATAATGATGGGTGAAACTGGATGTGGTAAAACATCTCTTATAAGAAAATTATCAGAAATGTTAAATAATGGTAAATTAAATAATATGTATACTTTAAATATTCATGCAGGTACAAATGATGAAGAAATAATTAATTTCATTAATAAAATTGAAATAATTGCTAAGAAATTAAAAGAAAAAGAAAAACAAAAAATTGAAAAATTCAAATCTAAAAATTTATTATATGAAGAAAAAAAACTTTGGGTATTTTTAGATGAAATAAATACATGCAAATCAATGGGATTAATTAGTGAATTAATGTGTAAACATTCTTGTCAAGGTAAACAATTAACTGATAACATTGTATTTATAGCGGCATGTAATCCTTATAGACAAGCAAAATATAGTAAAGATGAAGGAATTGGTCTTAATATTAATCTTGCTTTTAAGGACATGGAAAAAATAAATGAAAAAGAAAAAAAAGATTTAGAGAAAAAAATAGCATATGGAAAAAATAAATTAGTATATACTGTAAATCCTTTACCTCATTCATTACTTAATTTTGTTTTTGATTTTGGTAGTTTAAGTAAGGAAGATGAAAAAAAATATATAGAAAATATGATACAAGAGCCTCTCGAAAGAATATTTAATGAAAATAATAATGATAATTTACCTAATAATTATTTAATTGATTTAAAAACATTTGCCAAAAATATGATTGCTGAAGCACAAAATTTTATTAGAGATAATAATGATGTATCTTCTGTATCTTTAAGAGAAATAAGAAGATTCGTTATATTTTATGAATTTTTCTTTGATTATCTTAAAAAGAAAAAAGAAAAATTATTAAATCTAATTAAAGATAATCAAATATCATTTCAATATAATAAATTAACTAATTTTGATTGTCAAATATATGCAGTAAATTTATCTGTTTTTATATGTTATTATTTACGTTTAACAAATAAAAAATTAAGAAAACAATTAGTTGAAATATTAAATAAACAATTTATATTTAAAAATAAAATTGAAAAATTTGATTTCTTAGAATTGCCAAAATTAGAAGAGAAATTTATTGCTGATAATATAGAATTAAAAGAAGGTATTGCAAAAAATAAAGCTTTGTTAGAAAATATTTTTTCTTTGTTTTGTTGTATAAATAACAAAGTCCCTATTTTTATAGTTGGAAAGCCAGGATGTAGTAAATCACTTAGTGTTCAATTAATTAACAAATCAATGAAAGGTTCTTCATCAAATAATGATTTTTTTAAATTATTCCCAAAAATAATTCTTCATTCTTTTCAAGGTTCTTTAGGAAGTACTTCAGAAGGAGTCATTGATATTTTTAAAAAAGCAAGGAAATCATATATTAAGCAAAGAGATAAAAATAAAAAAGAAATAATATCTACTATTTATTTTGATGAAATGGGATTAGCAGAACATTCTCCTAATAATCCTCTTAAAGTCATTCATGCTGAATTAGAATATGATCAAAATGAAGATGAGAAAAAAATAGCCTTTGTAGGAATATCAAATTGGATTTTAGATGCATCTAAAATGAATAGAGGGATACATATATCAATACCTGATTTAGATGAAGAGGACAATAAAAATACAGCTTTAACTATTGCAGAATCTTATGATAATCGTCTAGTATCAAATTACAAACAATTTTTCGAAGATTTAGGAGTAACCTATTTTAAATATAAAGATTATCTTAGAGAAAATCATAATTTAGATGGAAAACAAGATTTTCATGGAAACAGAGATTTTTATCATTTTGTAAAAAATTCAGCAATTAAATTATTAGAGAATATAAATAATATTAATTTAAGTGAAATTGGTGTAGAAAGTATTGAAAGAAATTTTGGTGGTTTGGAATTTAATGATTATGAAAAAAATACTTCTATAGGAATTGTAAAAAAAAAATTTAAAAATATTTATAAAAATTGTAACGATAATAAAAAATATGATGTTATCAAAAGAATTGAAGAAAATAGAAATGACCCAAAAAGCAGATATTTATTAGTAATTTCAAAATCTTCTGTTAGTAGTCATTTATTATCATTTGTTTTAGGAAATAATAATTATAATTATTTTATAGGAAGTAGATTTATAGATGATTTGAAAAGTGAAGAATATCAATTTAAAATTATAAATAAAATTCAATTATTTATGGAAAAAGGAGAAACAATAATATTTAAAGATCTTGAATCTGTATATCCAGCTTTATATGATGTTTTCAATCAAAATTTCACTGTAACAAGTAATAAAAATTATGCAAGAATATCTATAGGTTTAAGATCAAATAATTATTCTTTTGTTCATGATAATTTCAAATGCATAGTTGTTGTTGATAAAGATAAAATTGATAATCAAGAACCTCCTTTCCTTAATAGATTTGAAAAACATATTTTAACTTTTGAATACCTTATTCAAAAGCCAGAACTAATAAGCAAATCTATTGAAATACATGATATTTTAAATAATGATATAATTGATATTTGCAAAAATTACAAAATTATAAATTATGATATTAAAAATTTATTAATAAATTGTGAATTGGAAGAAATTCAAGGTTTGATATATAAATCTACTAAGAATGGAATAGAAGAAAAAAATATTATAAAAGAAGTAATATCTAAAATTGCTTTGACTCTTCCTCAAGATATAATTATTCCTCTTAAATTTAATAATAGTAATAGTAATGCCGAAATAAAAAATTTAATTTTTGAATGTTATAATAAAGGAGAACATAGAAGTTTGTTAAAATTTTTAGAGGTAATGGAACAAAGAAAAAATATAATATATACATTTAGTCTTGATTTCGATATTCATATTGATAAAGAAATAATAAATAAAAAATTGAATTTGAAAATTAAATTAAATGAAAATATTAAAAAGCTTAAAATAAGAGGAATAAAAACAGAAAATGGTCTTGAAAAAAGAATTGACAAATTTTTAGAAAATGAAAAATATAAAATTTTATTAATACAATTAACACCGGATGAAGGATGTTTAATTGATTATATTAAATTTTTCATAGAAAATAGAGAAAAAGAAAAAAAACAAAAAAATAAAATATTTATATTTACTGTTCATATGGCTCGTTTATTTAACGATGAATTGAATGATTATGATAAAAAAAAAGAAAATGAGAAAAAAAAAATAGATAAAAAAATATTAAAAGAAACAATGTCTAATTTATCTGATTATTATCAAATATTTATTGATAATTTAAATGGAGATGAAAATATCAATTTAAAACAAATAATTGAAGATGAAAATGTTAAATTATTATATAATTCCTTAAATTTAGACAAAGAATTAGTAGAAAATATATATAAAACTATGACTTATATAAAATACAATATAAAATCTTTGACAGAATCTGTGAATAAAGATAATTATAATAAAAAAATGATTTCTTTTATTGAAAAAAATCAATATATAAGAAATTTAATAAATAATTATATTAATAATAAAATAATAGTTGAAAATAAGGTTATTGAAAAAATATTTGAAAAAAAAGAAAATAATAAAAATGATGAAGATAATACTGATGTTGATTTTATTTCTAAAATGGATATTGATATGATGAGTGTTATTAAAGATTATTTATATAAATTATATATTAGTCAATTAAATCAATTTTATTTTAGTTCAGAAAATTATAATTTTCTTTCAACTTTATTATTTTTGGATTCACAAGAAGAGAATAAAAATCTGTTAAATAGCCTTGAAGATGATATGAATTTATCACCAAAAATGAAAGTTATGAAAATAATTATGAATAATTTTTTTGAATATTTTTCTTCAAAAAGTGATGAAATAAAGATTATAGAAAATCCAGGAATTAATAATGTTAATATATTATTAGGTGTAGAAATTCCAGGATTTAAAAAAATAATTGAAAATGTATTAAATAATATAAGAGAAAATGTAATTAAAGATTTTAAAGATAATGAATTTAATTTTAAAAATAATAAAGAAGAAGAAAACATTAGAAAAAACTATTGGAAAGAAATAATAAGATATTCAAATTTATCTAAGAATATTATACAAAATGATGAATTAATTCAAAAAATAACTTCTAATTTTGTTCAAGAAAATGAAATAATTGAATTTTATGATTTACTTCTTAATGATTATCTTATATTAATTATAAATGATTATGTTTTAGAAAGAATTAATATCAATGATTGTAAAAACTTTCTGAATTTAATAGGAGATTTAATTGATGAGGAATTCTCTAAACATATTAATGAAATTAAAGAAGAACAAAACAATGCAAATGGAAATGAGAACATAATAAAAACCATAGTAAATAAAATAAATTGGATAGAGTGTTATAAAAATGAAATTATATCATTATTAAAAATATTTTTAAAAATAGCTCCAAAAGTCGATAATTTATATAAGACAATTAAAATTAAAATTGATTTTAATAAAAAAAAAGAAGAAAATAATAATATAAAAAATGAAAATGTCTCTTTAATAAATATAATACTCTTTAAATTATTAGAAATTTTACTTAGTATTTTTTCATCTATTATAATAGTATTTGATAATAAAGAGAAAAATGAAACAAATATATCTGAAATAATAGATTTTTATAAGGAAATTTATCAAGACTCAAAAAAAATGCAAAATGATTTAAATTTATTATCAAAAGAATCCTATACTTTGGAAGAAATAATTGAAATATTTAGTGTTTTTAATTCAAATAATATTTTTGAAATAGAAAAATATAATAAAATAATAAATTGTTTCAAAAATGAATCAAATATAGATAAAAACGAGCATGAACAATTATATAAAAATTTTTATGAAATATATAATCTTTTAAATGAAACTATTGGCAAAGATGAAAATTTCCCAAAAATTATGAATATTATATTAGCATGTGAAAATTCAAAAATAAATAATGAAGAATTCAGAAAAAATCTATTAAATATTATATTACAAAAAAATGAATTTATAAGTGAAAGTTCTTATTTAATTAAATCATTTATGAATGAAGTATTAAATTATAATAAAGATAATTATAAGATAAATTTTGATTTACTTAAAGATAATCAAAATAACTTATTGAATCAAATAAATAATAGCAATAAAATTTTCTTAGATGAAATTCTTTTAGATTATTTTGAAGGAATTATTAATTTATATTTTCAAAATATTTTAGAAATTAAGGATATTAATAATCCAAATAATGATGATTTGGAAAATATTAAAAACAAATTGGTGGAATTAGAAAAGATTTTCAACAAATCTTTGATTTATTTTGTGGATACAGGAAATGTAAATAATTTACATGTATGCAAATTATATGCCATTTCATTTATTAAAATATATTTAAATAAAGTTATTTTTTTAACAATCAAAAGTGAAAATCAAATTACAAATATTGATGATGTTCTTCAAAGAATTAAAGAAATAAATAATGAAGAATTTAGTAAAGTTATAAAATTATATGTTTGTAAATTATTATATTTTTATTTAGATAGAGATATTACTAAATTTAGTGAATATGAATTTAAAAATGAATTTATAGATGAATTTGATTGGGACACAAAATATGCACAAATTAAACAGATAGAAAAAGATAGTAAAAGTGAAATAGATGAAAAAGATAGTGAAAATAAAATCGATAATAAAGAATTAGAAAAAGGAGAAATTCAAAAAGAAAAAGAAATTAAAGAAGAAAATGAAGTCAATGAAAATAAAGAAGAAGAAAAAGAAGGAAAAAAAGAAGAAAAAGAAGAAGAAAAAGAAGAAGAAAAAGAAGAAAAAAAAGAAGAAATTAATGAAAAAGAGGAAATAGATAAAAATAAAGAAAAAGAAGAAATAAATAAAAATAA
>JAEEGK010023041.1_pt1 | contig 13024 bp, 7 predicted proteins | sample 8958771 | NCBI WGS metagenome assembly JAEEGK01 (sample SAMN16246547, study PRJNA631951) | gut metagenome | biome: gut microbiome; feature: rumen; material: SC-attached | host: Bos | place: Iran: Karaj | collected 2018-10 | reverse complement strand
TGCGGACATCAAGGCGTTCCTTGACAAGAACAAGGACAAACCGTTTATCTGCTGTGAGTATACTCATGCAATGGGCAATTCCTGCGGAGGAATGCACTATTACACTGATCTGACAGATACTGAGCCAAGATACCAGGGCGGATTTATTTGGGATTATATCGACCAGTCGATCACGAAAAAGGACAGATACGGAAAAGAGTTTGAGGCCTACGGCGGAGACTTTTATGATAGGCCAACTGACGGCAACTTCTCGGGAAACGGAATTGCTTACGGCGACAGAACTCCTTCGCCCAAGATGCAGGAGGTTAAGTTCAACTATCAGAACATTTCCGTTGAATTTGATAAGAGCGGCGAAGAGTTCAAGGTAATAAATAAGAATCTTTTTGTAAATACAGATACTTTTGATGCAGGCATTACGCTCTCTGCAAATGGAAAAGAGATCTGCGAATGCAGTATGGATATAAGTGTTGAGCCACTCTCTTCAAAGAGCTTTGCAGTTCCGGGGCAGATTTTGGATGCAATGGATGCCTACAGAAAGGCAGAGTCACTTAAAGGAAGCGATGTTGAATTTACTTTGACAGTGTCTTTTGCACTTAAAGAAGATAAGGTGTGGGCTAAGAAAGGACACGAGGTCGCCTTCGGTCAGACTACTGTTGGAGAGTTCTTTAGTACGTATAAGTGCGACAAGCCACTCAAGGTGGTCCTTGGCAACAGCAACCTGGGAATATATGGTGATGAGTTCTCAGCTCTTTTCACATACCCGTCAGCTGCGCTGGTTTCCTATGTGTACTGCGGTAAGGAAATGATTGAGAAGGCTCCGGCTCCCAACTTCTGGAGAGCACCGGTTGACAATGACAACGGCTATACCATGACCAATGAATATGCTCAGTGGAAGATTGCAAGTCTTTACTCTACACTTAAGGGCTATTCAATGGCGGACATGAAGATGCCTGACGTTGTTCCGGGACCAAACTCAATCAGCATTAAGTACAAGTACTTCCTGCCTACAACACCAAGGTCTGAGTGCTTTGTAACCTACGAAGTATTCGGGGACGGAACCATAAGATGTGCCATGGATATGGATCTTGTAAAAGAGCTTGGAGATGCGCCGGAGTTTGGCATGATGTTCAAGTTAAATGCCGACTATGACCAGCTTACCTGGTACGGTCTTGGGCCTGATGAGACCTACGCAGACAGAAAGCGCGGTGGTAAGCTCGGTATCTACAGGAACGAAGTTAAGGACAACTTCGCTAAGTATCTGGTACCTCAGGAGTGTGGCAACAAGTGCGATGTGAGATATGCCAAGGTAACTGATAAGAGAGGAAGAGGAATGATGTTCTTCGGCAAGCCTTTCTACTTCAGTGCACTTCCTTATTCACCTCATGAGATTGAGAACGCAATGCATCCTTATGAGCTTCCACAGGTTCATTATACCTACGTAAGAGCAGCAATGGGACAGATGGGTATTGCAGGAGATGACAGCTGGGGATCAAGACCTCATCCTGAATACCTGTTACCAAAGGAAGGAAAATATAGTTTCGAGTTCTTCTTTAGAGGAATCTGAAAATGACTTATGAGATCAGGGTTGTAAACCTAATATTGGTTGTGGTTGGTCTTGCTATAGCAATAGTGGGACTGTTACAGGTGCGCATTAACAGGAATATTGAAGGTAAAACCAGAGGCTTTTTTACCTGGCTGTTTTTGGTGCTGAATTTATATATTTTGTGCCTTCTTACAAGAGGCATTACCTATGGCTATCAGGGCGATGGCTGGGTGCTTCTAAGTTGTATCGTGTTCTTTTTTCAGGCTGTTTTGGCGTCAATCCTGACAGTGTTGATAACTGCACTTACTTTGTATACGAGCGGTATAGACAAATGGTGGAAACATTGGATATTCCTACTATCTGCCGGCTTGTGGGCTGCTTATACGCTTATTTTGATCTACAATCTCTTTGACGGAAGAGTTTACTTCGTTGACCATAATAACGTTTATCAAAGAGGACCGCTGTATCCTATACTGCTTATTCCAACGGTGCTGATAGCCGGTGTAAACCTTTTTGCAGTCTGGGATCTGAGAGACAAGCTTACGCCCAAAGAGAAACATGCTTTTATCATTTTTAACGTTGCTCCGATGTTTGCCATGTTTATTCAGTCCAGGGTGTTTGGTATTCATTTTATAGCGCTCAGTTCAGTTATAGCTGCAATATTTATGCTAAGCTATATGATAAATGACCAAACAGAGCTCTATTATAAGAAAGAGGCTGAAAATGCCAAGCTTAAACTTGACATTCTTCAGGCGCAGATTCAGCCTCACTTTTTGTTTAATTCGCTCACAACCATCAAGCAGTTGTGTGTAAAAGATCCTGAGAAAGCATCAGAGGCTATCGATACTTTCATAGTATATCTGCGCCACAACATGGACTCTTTGACTGCGGAAAAACCGATAGATTTTTCTAAAGAACTTGAGCATGTAAAAGGCTATCTCGAACTTCAAAAGCTTCGCTTTGGAGATGACCTTTGTGTTAAGTATGACCTCGAGTTTACGAATTTCACGATTCCAACACTTACGATTCAGCCTCTTGTTGAAAACGCTGTGACTTATGGTATCAGGAAGAGTGAGAAAGGACAGGGAACAGTTACAATAAAAACCCAAAAGATAGGAAATACGGTAGAAGTTATTGTTGAGGACGATGGCTCGGGCTTTGTACCGGAAGATGTCAAAGATACTAGAAACAAAGCACACATTGGAATTGTGAACGTCAGGGAACGTGTTGAGAATATCGCCGGCGGAGAGTTTATAATCGATTCCGAGATCGGCAAAGGAACAAAAGCTGTTATTAAATTACCATTAGGAGAGTAGTAATGCTGATTTTCGCTATAGACGACGAAGAATTAGTTTTGGAGGCTTCCAGGAAAGAAATAGAAAAAGCTGTTCCGGATGCGGAAGTGGTGGCCTTTAGCAAAGCTAAAGCAGCACTTGATGCTATTAAAGAGGGTCAAAAGCCTGACGTTGTTTTTTCTGACATCGAGATGCCCGGAATAACGGGACTCGAGGTTGCTATTAAGATAAAAGAGCTTTCGCCTTCAACCAAGATCATATTTGTAACAGGCTACAGTGAATATGCAGTAGAAGCCTTCAAGATAAAGGCCCATGGATATTTGCTTAAACCACTTACCGTCCAGGATATTCAGAGAGAACTGGAATATATTCCGAAAACTCCTGTGGCAGATCAGAATAAACTTGAAGTCAGATGCTTTGGACATTTCGATGTTTACTGGAAAGGCGAGCCTGTTATCTTCTCAAGAAAGCAGGCAAAAGAGCTTTTTGCGTACCTAATAGACAGAGAAGGTGCAGCCTGTAACACGGGCGAAATTGCTCTTGCCCTGTGGCAGGAAGGCGGAAGTGACAACAAAGCAGAGCAGAACAGGATCAGAGTAATTATCAATGATCTGAAAAATACTCTCAAAGAGATAGGAATGGAGCAGGTTCTTATCAGAGAACACCGTGAGATTGCCATAAGAAAAGACCTTATTGACTGCGATTACTATCGCATGCTTGAGGGGGATATGGATGCCCTTAATGAGTATAAGGGCAAGTATATGTCAGACTATAGCTGGGCAGAGATGAGGAACGGTTCTATACAATTTGATAAGGAATAAGAAACGGTAAACCATATGTGATTGTAACATCAGTTGCATCTCTGATACTCCTGGCAATAGTAATCAGGAAACTAATTAATTCAGGGTGGTAAAATTTCATAATACATTTCCAAAGAAATACCCTCGGCTTGTAGAGATATGGGCCGGGGGTATTTCTTGTTGACCGAAGGGGTGTCGTGGGGTAGAATATTAAGGAAAACGTTTTCCAAATAAACCGGGGAGGAATGTTGTAGTGAAAAATGTTGTATTTAGGCGGGTGTTAGCTCTATTGGCGGCAGTAGTAATGTCTTTTACCCTGTTATCAGAGCTGGGCTTGTCAATCACAGTAAGAGCAGACGAGGGAGTTACACTCAAACTTCACTATCACAGGGATGATGAACAATACGACGGCTGGGATGTATGGATGTGGCCGGACGGCGGAGAAGGCGAAGGAATTCCGTTCGAAGATGAGGACGGAGAGATGGTCGCAACATATAGCGTTCCTGCAGGCAAGACCAAGGTTGGCTATATCGTAAGAACGCAAGACTGGGACAAGGATGTTGATATGGATCAGTTCATTGATCTTTCCGAGGTTGTCTCTGGTACGGTTCACGTCTATGTGGAATCAGGAGTTGAAGGCTGCGAAAAAGAATACGGGGAGGATGTAATGACCGGAACTAAGCTTAAAAGCGCTGTTTATGACGGCGACAAGACAATAAAGATTGAACTTACCGGCGAGATTGACGAGTTTTTAATGGATACTTTTTATGTGACCGGAAGGCTTGGGGATGTGGAAGTGACAGGCACAGAACTTTCAGAGAAAGCGTCTGATACACAGTATTTCTACAACCTGACAATCGGTGAGGTGCTTGATGCTAACAGGAATTACAGACTTGGATTTGATGGGCAGGAGTTTCCTGTAAACATGCCTATTGTGTATTCTACCAAGGAGTTTGAGGATGAGTACACATACGAGGGTGACGACCTGGGGGCTACAGTAACTGCAGACAAGACCGTTTTTCGCGTGTGGGCACCTACTGCTGAGAGTGTTTCTGTAAACTTATACGAGTCCGGGGATCCCTGGGAAAAAGACCTTATTAAATCCGTTGAGATGACAGCCGGTGAGAAGGGCACATGGGTGGCCGAAATTTCTGAGAATCTTGCGGGAACCTATTACACATACACCGCGGTTCTTGACGGTCTCAATGTTGAAGCCTGCGATCCTTATGCAAGGACAACAGGTGTTAATGGCAAAAGAGCTATGGTCATTGATCTTGATTCGACCGATCCGGAAGGCTGGGCTGATGACAAGAATCCACACGCATCTGAGAGTATAAACGATGCTGTGATCTATGAGCTTCATATTCGTGATTTTTCCGTGGATGAGAACGGAAACATAACAAATGCAGGAAAATATACTGCTTTTACAGAGACAGGAACCAAGACTGACGGTGGTAATGCCACGGGAATTGATTATATAAAGAATCTTGGAGTGACTCACGTTCACCTGTTGCCTTTTTATGATTTTGGATCAGTTGATGAGAATGATGAGAGCCAGGAGCGCTTTAACTGGGGATATGACCCTGTTAATTACAATGTTCCCGAAGGCTCATATTCCACTGATGCCCATGACGGAAATGTCAGGGTAAAGGAGACCAAGGAGATGGTGAAGGCCTTTCATGACAATGGGCTGTCTGTTGTTATGGACGTAGTTTATAACCATGTTTACAGTGGAAAAGACTTCTGCATAAACAGACTGGTGCCGGGATATTTTTCCAGGATAAATGCGGACGGAACATATTCAAATGGCTCAGGATGTGGCAATGATACTGCTTCAGAGAGAACCATGGTCAGGAAGTACATCGTTGACTCAGTATGTTACTGGGCTGATGAGTATCACATTGACGGCTTTAGATTTGACCTTGTGGGACTTCTTGATGTGGATACTATAAATGAAATCGTTGAGGAGGTTCATAAGACCCATCCCGATGTAATATTCTACGGAGAAGGCTGGAGCATGAACACTGATGTGACCAAGGAAAATGTTGTTATGGCAACTCAGCAGTCTTCAGAGAGGACACCGGGCTTTGCGTACTTCAATGACAATATTCGTGACGGACTTAAAGGTAGTGTGTTCAGTACTTCAGAGGTAGGCTGGGCTTCCGGCGCAAGAAATGCCGAGAGAGCCATGACCAATTCATTCCTTGCAAACGAGACCTGGTCCAAGAATCCGTCTCAGATAATTCAGTACGCATCCTGCCATGACAACAATACTCTTTATGACAGAATCGCAGGATCAAGGACGGATCTGGATGAAGAGTCATGGATAAAGATGAGCAATCTTGCAGCAAGCTTTTATCTGACAGCGGAAGGTGTGCCTTTCATGCAGGCGGGTGAGGAGATTCTCAGAACCAAGGTTAAAGAAGACGGCTCTTTTGACTCAAACAGCTATAGCTCAGGGGATGAGGTGAACTCCATTAAGTGGGAGAACCTTGATGATGGCAAGTACCGGGAAAATCTTGAGTTCTATAAAGGACTGATCGCGTTTAGGAAAGAGCATGCGCTGCTGAGACTTTCTTCAGCTGAGGATGTGTCTTCCAGGGTCAAAGCTGTTGAGGGACTTGATAAGAATGTTCTGGCATTTGTGATGGATAATACAGACAAGGCTGTTGAGGGCGAGAGCGCAGAGCAGATATTCCTTGCGTTTAATCCGAATGAGACTGAGACTACTGTGACTCTTCCTGAAGGAAACTGGAACGTGTATGTTAAGGGCAATAAGGCAGGAACAGAGGTTATTGAAACTGTGTCTGGCAGTGTAACGGTAGAGCCTATCTCTTCGGTAGTGCTTGTGAAGGGAAATGCAGTTAAGAACGGCACAAGGAACAAGGCAGTTGTTCCGATTATTGCTGCAATCGCCGGAGTAGCTGTTATTGCCGGAGCGTTATTCTTAAAGTTTAAAAAGAAGAAATAATGACCCCAGGGGACGGGGTTAAGGGACCATCCGGTTCCAAAATACAAGAAAACGTGTTAAAATAAACTAAGAAGCATTAAAAGGGGATTGAGAAGTGCATTTTACATACACTTCGGATATCCCCTTTTTATTTGGTGGAAAGAAAAATAAAACCATGAAAAGAAGAAACAAAACCGTTTATTCAAGCTTAGAACAGGGTGTCTGCATACTTATCCTTTTGCTTTTTGTGTTTTTTTCAATTGCTTCAGGTGATCATGAAAAAAATGCAGATTTTGCCATGCCTGGGGACATAAATGAAGGCTGGGTTGATGAAGACGGACAGACGGTTGATCTCTACGATCCGGCACCGGGCAGACATTCTGTTACATTGGACATTAGTAAATTTAACACTGACGGAAAGGCGATTTGCTTTAAATCAATTGATACAACCTTTAAATTATATGCATCTGAAGAGCTGATTTACGATTATGATCCTGATGTGCCAAGGCTTTTGGGTGCTTCGTATGGCATGCAATATCATGCTGTTGTAATTCCGGAGGGAAGTTCATCTTTAAGGATGGACATTGATCCTGTATTTACAAATACGCCCGCAGGTATAGGAGAAATAACTATCAGTGATGAAGGGCAGTATATGACAAATGTCTTTAAAAGAAATCTCTTTTCTTTTGGACAAGGTGCGGCAACCATACTTATCGGGATTCTTTTTGTTATAGCAGGAGTTACAGGCCAAATTGTTATGAAATCAACAGGAATTGATTTTATATCTTTTGGTATAACCTGCGTAATGGTCGGCTTTGTAGGCCTTAATGACACACTGCTTCTTCAGGTACTGACAGATCGTCCGGATCTTATCAGGGTCACAGAATATATGTGTCTTGTGTTTATACCATTACCTGCACTTTCATTTTTTTCCAGTACGACAGGAGAATCACATTCAAAGCTGTTGTTTGGCATGTTTGCGGTATGCCTCTTAGATTTTTTCCTTCAGGTTGGGCTGACAATAAGCGGGGTATCGGACTATTACCATCTCGTTTATATTTCGCAGTTTATCATATTGGTGGGATTTATTATTGCAGTAGTGATTATTATTAGTGCTATACGTCGAGGGAAAATTAAAAAAACTCTGCTGCGAAGTGTGACTTGGGGATTTGGTGCCTGCCTCCTGGGTACTGTGATTGATATACTCCGTTATCAGTTTTTTAAAAGTTACGGAAGTTTAACCTTTACACGCTTTGGAGTGCAAGCATTTATGGCATTTATGGGGATTTATCTATATCATGAACGTATCGATTCTTTGAGGCAAAAGCAGCAGGAGAGTATTATATTTGCCTCCGAGGTATCAGAGGCTTTTGCGAAAGTAATAGATATGAAGGATAAGTATACCAACGGCCATTCCGAGAGAGTTGCCAGGTATACAGCGATGATTGCAAAAGAGATGGGCTATGACCCTGAAACTGTAGAAAAGTATTATCGTATAGGTCTGCTGCATGATGTAGGTAAGGTTGGAATCCCCAATGCTGTGCTCAATAAGCCGGGAAAGCTTACAGATGATGAATACGACGTGATCAAGTCACATACTTTAAAGGGATACGAGGTACTAAAAGACATTAGTGTCGTGCCTGAACTGGCAGTAGGCGCCCTGGCCCATCATGAAAGGTATGACGGAAAAGGATATCCCAATGGACTTTCAGGCGATGAAATTCCGCAGGTGGCTCGTATTATTGCGGTCGCAGATTGTTTTGATGCAATGTATTCTGACAGGCAATATCGTAAACGGCTGGATTTTGATACGGCGATATCAATAATTCGAGAAGCCTCCGGAACCCAGCTTAATCCTGAAGTGGTAGATGCCTTTTTCAGACTCGTGGAAAAAGGTGAGATTAAAGCATAAAATGCAAACTACCACTTTTTTACATTGTTGATGGAGGCGTAAAGATGTAACCTGTAACCCGGCATGTCAATAACTAAATTTAAGTAATCTTAATATATATTTAAGAATAAAAGTTTGCGAAATATAGTATTATTTATGGTAGATGATTATGTATTTTGATAATTATGTCTACAAGGAGCATTTTCTACTATGTCCGAGAAGATAAATAATACATTTCGCAAATTTTTTGTTATAGCGCTTTCTCTTGTGGTTGCAGGCACCAGCAGCGGATATTCCGTGGAACCTGAGCCCAATGTGGGCGATCCCGAGAGCATAGTTGATTTTGAACATTCGCTTGATGATTATGTTCCGGCCAAGAAGAAATACAATTTCTATTTTACTTACAAAATAGTTCATCCCTGGTGGGATGCTGTTGCCCTTGGAATGGAGGATGCTCAGAGAAAATATCTTGAAAAGGGCGTGACCATTACTTATGAGTATATGGCGCCCGATGCAGCTTCCTATGAGGACCAGACCCGGAGATTATTAAAGGCCGAGGAAGGCAATTATGATGTGATCGGAGTGGATGTGGCTGATGAGGAGAAGATTTCTCCTGTGCTTGATCAAATGGTTGATTCAGGATATAAGGTAATGACCTTTTCAAGCTCCGATGCGTCTCCTGACTGCAAGAGGATTGCTTACGTGGGGAATACCCATAACTATCAGGACGGAGCAGATTTAACAGAAGCCCTTTGCGAAAAACTTGGCTACAGGGGCAAAGTTGCCATACTTGTGGGAAGCCACGGAGCTCCTTGCCACGAAGACAGAGCACGGGGAGCCATTGACACCATAGCCAAATATAAACATATGGAAATAGTTGCAGTTGAGTATGACAATGATTCCATTGATCTGGCCTATGATCTGGCCAAGCAGATTCTCAGGGACAATCCTGAATTGGCAGGCTTTATCTGCTGCAACATGAGTAATCCTGTGGGTACAGCCAGAGCAGTTACCGAAATTGGAAGTAAGGCAGTGATCGTGGGAATGGACCATGATCAGGAGGCACTTCGTTATCTTAAGGATGGCGTTATCTATTGCCTTGGAGTTCAGGACTGCTACTCCATTGGCTTTGATACCTTACAGGTTGCGGTGAAAATAGCTGACGGAAATGTGCCGGGAGATCTTTTCCCTGAAAAAACTGATGAAAGTACAACTATCATTTACCAGGAAGATGCTGCACCAATGCTTGCAGTCTTGTATGGAGATGTATCGCAATGAAGGGCAGGAGGATTACTGAAAGGACAGTTACTGTAACTGCGGCGATAGGTAGTGTTCTTATCATGGTAACGGTTATCGCCAATACTTATTGGGCTTCCGAGCAGGCTATGTCGTCTACGAATCAGGCGGTTTCTGCTGTAAGTGCGTTTTATCTGGAATCCATGGCAGACAGACGCGCCAAGACAATTACAAACCTGATCAACAATAACTTTGACTACATGGAAAAGGCTGTAGATGTAATAGACGATGAAAAGATTGAATCCCAGGAGGATCTTAGGGCGACTATAGGCAGGATGAAGAGTCTTTTGTCTCTGAATCGTTTTGCGCTGGTAGATGAGGATGACGTGGTTTATACGCAGTATACCACCTATACAGGCAGAAGCCGACATCCTTTCCTTGCCAATGAAACCTTGGATGGCAGGATGATCAGCACTGTTTTCCTTTATGGCTCCTCCAAGGATCTATGTCTGGCAATTCCGATAGATATAAAGATTATGGGCAAGCAGTTTAAAGCCTGTTTTGTACAGATAGATATTAATGACATAGTTGATCTTCTGGCTTTGATGATCAGGGAAGTACCAGTTTTGCGCTGTATTCCGCAAACGGAGGAAATATATCGGAAACAGAGCTGGGACCGCTTATGGGAACCCGGAATATTATCGACGTTACAAAAGGAAAGGTTTCCGAGGAACAGTGGAATGCATTCCGTGATGATTTCGCAAACGGTCAAAAAGGAGACCTGACCTTTACCATAGATGGCACAGTGGATACCATATGCTATGAGCCCGTGCCTGACACCGGATGGGAACTGGTTGTCATGATCCGTGAGCGAGTTATTCAGGATCAGATCCATGAGATCAGTCAAAAGAGTCTTAAAAATAATCGTGTGCAGGTATTGTTCCTGCTTACAGTTGCCACTTTGTTCTCGACGATATTATTCTACATGTTCCGGCGTGTAGCCAACGATAAGCTGCATGAAGAAAAAGAGAACAGCAAAGTTTTCAAGAGCATGGCCAATACCGATTCATTGACCGGAGTCAGAAATAAACATGCCTACATGGAGATGGAATCTCAATTAAACAACAGGATCCGGGAAGACTCTGTTGATAAGCTGGCTCTTGTTGCATGTGACATAAACGGCCTTAAATATGTCAATGACACCCGGGGACATGCTGCCGGCGATCGGCTCATCAAGGATGCAAGCTCTCTTATCTGTGATATTTTCAAGCACGGTTCGGTTTACAGAATCGGTGGCGATGAATTTGTAGTTATTTTGCTTGGAAAGGGTTACGACACCAGAGATGAAGTAATAGCTGACTTTAACAGACGTGTCGAGGAAAACATCAAGAAAAATGAGGTTGTTGTTTCCATTGGATATTCAACACTCCGGGCTGAAGACGAACAGCTGCATGATGTGTTTGAACGAGCGGACCAGATGATGTATGAGCGCAAAAAAGAATTAAAGAGCAAGGGCGCCAAAACAAGAGAATTTGATGAAAATTAAAAGGGACAGTGGATTATCTCCACTGTCCGTTTTCATAATCAAATATTTTAGCGGTCTGTCCTGTGGCCAGGAGGGAATCTCCTGCCTCGTTGATGATGCATTTCATACCCGGGAAGCCGTTTAAATATACTGTTATCACGTTGTGAACGTGAACCCCTGTGATGTCAGGAACTTCCATGGCGCAGTACATGGGGATGGTGTTATCCCTGTTGTACATGTAGATTCCAAGGCCTGTGGCGCTAAAGGAAGTCACATCCTCGGCAACTTTAAAGGAAGCATAGCCAAAGCGCTTTCCGTCAGGGTTGATCCACTGACCTCTGTCGGGCACGTCATAGGGAATCTCGCTCTGGTACATTATGCAGGTTCCGCCGTTGCCGTTCCACACGGTCTGATAACCGTTGAAGTGCTCAACCATCAGTGCGTACATGGTCACGTTGTCACCATTTATAATGATGCCGTTTTCGCAGGTGTTCATGTCCCAGCCCACGTTGGAGCCGTGGTCTGCTCTCCATACCCAGAGGTTATCGCCCACGGTGTTATCGAGGTCAATTGTGATGCAGGCTTTGGTCTTGCAGGGGGCAGCAGATGCGATTCCGCCAACCCTGAAATACATATCCGATAACATAGAGGGCATAGCATTTTCTTTTGCCCCAAGAAGGAGCAGGTTCTCTGACTCTGTGGTGCCCGCATCCAAAAGAAGTCCCGCCAGGATAAGGTCATCGGCATTCTCTGTCACGATGCAGGCATTTCCTGCGCCGGAGCGAAGAGTTGCAAGACCTGTGCCCAGCATGATGGTGCCGGATCTGCGAACCAGGAGGGCCTCATCAAGCTCATAGATTCCGGGGGTAAAGAGAATGTTCTTTCCATCGGAGAGAGCCTTGTTAATGGTGGCAGCTGTATCTGCGTTATCCTTGGCTACGTAGAAGTCTTTCAGGGGAAGGACCTTTCCTTCCTGAGTATCGGCGCTCCAGCCGTAGGAGGTGCTGTCTTTTTTCCAGTCGGGAACGTAAACTCCGAATCCGTCTTTTTCGTCATAAACAAGGAATGGTTTCTCGCGGACTATAGCAGTCGTATCTACCGCAGTGTAGGATGCCTCGGGCCAGGTCTTCCGGGGAACTCCTGCAGGGTCATCGCCTGTCATTACCATGTTCCAGTTCTGGCCGGTCCAAGAGCTGTAGCTGTTGTTTCTTGAGAGCCACTGCTGCTGGGAGCCTGAGTCGATATAGCCAAGGACCTTGGAATCTGACAGGAATCCTCCGCTGGCCCAGCCGTAATTGTCGTGGAGAGCCAGGTTTCCGTCCACCTGAACTCTTCGCATGTCAGTTGCCTGGGATACGGCCCAGACTGTGTCAGACTTCATCTCCAGGTTCTCGATGCTGCGCCAGAAATTGCAGGTTGCATTGTGGTTGGCCGGATCCGTTGAGAGCCATCTTGCGTAGGTGTTTACGGAAGCAAGCCCTGTGTCTGTAGGGAGAAGGCCAAGGCCCGCAAGCTGGGTATAGAAGCCCACATTGGCGGATACCTCGTAAGTTCCGGGCATGAAATATACCGCATATCTGTTGTCATCAAACTGCGCAGTCTCCTGTACTGCGTAGATGTCATCCAGAGTTTTCTGGATCGCAGCGGTGTCATCCTCCGGTGTAAAAATGTATACGTTGTCTCCCAAGGTTTCAGTGTGAAAGTCTTTGATCTCCATTTTATTCTTACCACATCCTGTTAAGATTCCTGCCGTTGCAAGAAGCCCCAACATGATCATATATCGC
>JAEEGK010023039.1_pt1 | contig 13024 bp, 13 predicted proteins | sample 8958771 | NCBI WGS metagenome assembly JAEEGK01 (sample SAMN16246547, study PRJNA631951) | gut metagenome | biome: gut microbiome; feature: rumen; material: SC-attached | host: Bos | place: Iran: Karaj | collected 2018-10 | reverse complement strand
CATCACCCAGCAGACTATCGAAGCCGTTCTTGGAATACCTTCGCTTCGTGGTGTCGTGCTCGAAACGTATGGAGCAGGCAATGCCATGACCTACGACTGGTTCCTCAATGCGCTTCACAATGCCGTCCAGCGAGGTATTATCATCATGAACGTGTCGCAATGCCTCGGTGGTTCCGTCGAAATGGGCATCTACGAGACGGGCAACCGGCTCAGCAAGGCTGGCGTCATTGGCGCTATGGATATGACCACCGAAGCCACTGTCGTCAAACTCATGTTCCTCTTGGGACAGGGTTATAGCCAGTCGGAGATCGAAAAACTGATGCTTCAGAACATCTCGGGAGAAATTACCGTCCAGTAATACGTCGCCTCCTGCGTCTTAAAAGGAGGAAACCAACGCACATCTATTTATAACACACATAAGCTATGCGAAAAATCATCGTTACCGTGGCACCCGTATGCCATGTGGGCAAACCTATTCCCGAAGGATGCAAGAATCCGCTCACGCCCGAAGAGATTACCGAAGACGTGCTCAACTGCTATCGTGCAGGCGCATGTCAGGTGCATCTCCACACCCGTGACTTGAAAGGCAATCCTACCTTCGAACTTGATGTCTTTAGTCAAACCATTCATGCCATCCGCGAGCATTCGGATATGATTATCCAAGGCTCGACGGGCGGATTGTCCGACCTCTCGCTCGCCGACCGTTGCGTGAGCCTCAACGTACCCGAGGTGGAGATTGCCTCGTTGAATATGGGTTCGGTTAACTTTGGTGAAACTGTCTATATCAACACCATGCCCGACCTGCGCTATTGGGCCAAGCGTCAGCAGGAAGCCAACGTTGTACCCGAAATGGAATTGTTCGACCTCTCGCATGTCGAATGTTGCACAAGGTTGGCCGACGAGGGCGTCATCCGTCGTCCCCTCCATTATAACTTCTGTGTCGGTCCCGGTGGCTCGAGCAACTTGTCAGCTACAGGACGCAACCTCGCTCTCCTTTGCGCACTCACCGAACCTGGCACTTCTTGGGGCATCAATCACGACTCGATGAAGGACTTCTCGATTCTTGCCTGCGCTATTGGTATGGGCGCAAATGCCGTGCGTGTAGGCTTTGAGGACAGTTTCTATTATGCCGAAGGCAAACTTGCTCGCACCAATGCCGAACTCGTTGAGCGCCTTGTCACCCTCATTCGTGCCATGGGCTGCGAACCAGCCACAACCGCCGAAGCTCGTGAGATGCTTGAAATTGGCACTTATTGGAATAAATAAAATGAATCGCAAAAATATCATTCTTGCACTCCTCGTCATCCTGAGTGTCATCACCTTCCTCGATCGCACCTGCATCACCTTCTCGAGCATGGAGATCAAGGCCGATCTTGGCATCGATCAAAGTGGCTGGGGATGGGTGATGAGCATCTTCACCCTGTCCTACGGCTTGATGCAGATTCCCTTGGGTGCCCTTGGCGACAAGATGGGCCATCGTTGGGTCCTGGCCATCATTGTGCTGTGGTGGTCTGCCTTCACCAGTTTTACGGGATTGGCAGGAGGCCTCATGTCAATGCTGGCCATCCGTTTCGGCTTCGGTATCGGTGAAGCTGGCGCTTCGCCTTGTTCAACCAGCGTCATCAGCCGATGGTTTGAGAAAGACAAGGTAGGCAAGGCTCAGGGCTATGTATGGGCAGCCACACGTCTGGGGGGCGCAGCCGCTCCGTTCATCGTCATCCCGCTGGTCAACAACCAGGGCTGGCGTTTCTCGTTCTATCTGTTGGGTGCCATCGGCATCGTTTGGTCGGTCATCTGGTTCTTCTACTATCGTGACAAGAAACCGAACGCAACCGCGGTAACCCCACAGGAAACCGCCAATAAACCCTCGGTCAAAATCCCTTGGGGTACCATCTTTCGAAACAGGCAGTTCTGGATGCTTTGCGCCATGTACTTCTTCTATGCCTTTGGCTCGTGGTTCTTTTTCTCTTGGTTCCCCGAGTTTATGAAGGCAGGACGTGGCTTCTCGGCCGAACAGTTGAAGTATGCCGTAGCCATTCCCTTCATCATGAGCATGTGCGGAAATATCGCAGGCGGCTATCTTACAGATAAACTCACCGCCAAATATGGCATCAAGGTGGGACGTAAGGCGCTCGGTTCGGTTTGCCTTGCCGTATCGGCAGTTTGTATGGTGCTCGCTGCGTTCATCCCCGGCAAGATTGCAGTCTTCGTCTTCCTCTCGCTCTGTTTCGGCATCTTCGATCTTATGCTTCCTTCGGCATGGGCACTCTGCATCGACTTGGGCAAGAACTTTGCAGGTTCCATCTCGGGCGCGATGAATACGTTCGGCAATTTGGGCGGATTCTGCTGTATGCTGATGTTCGGCTATCTGCTCGATGCAACCCACAACTACAATCTTCCCCTCTATATGATTGGTGGCATGCTGATTCTCTCCGCTATCCTGTTTGCCTTTATCAATCCTGAAAAACCCATCATCAATGAAACTAAGTAATTTGCATCCATCGACACGCATGGTCGTCTTCGACGATGACCCTACAGGCATCCAGACCGTGCACAGTTGTCTATTGGTCACCGATTGGAGTGACGACAACATCCGCATGGCCATGCACGACGATGTGCCCTTCTTCTATATCCTGACCAATACGCGTGCGCTCACAGCCGAAGCAGCTCGCAAGACATTGACCACAGCCCTCGAAGCCGTAATCCGTGTGAATCAGGAATTTGGCTATCGCCTCATCTGTGTCAGTCGAAGTGATTCGTGTCTGCGCGGACATTTCCCGTTGGAACCCGATGTGATGCGCGAAGTCCTGATGAAGCATGGCTACAAGGTATGGCCAAGGATTCCTTTTGCACCTGCGTTCATCGAAAGTGGGCGCTTTACGATTGATGGTACGCACTATATGCGCGATGGAGAACGCCTTATTCCGGTCTCTGAAAGCGAGTTTGCACGCGATAATGTCTTTGGGTACAGGCATGCCCATCTCGTGGATTATATCCGGGAGAAAGGAGGAAATCCAGAAGACTACGACATTGTGAATGCTCAGAACTATGAAGAATTGAACGCCTTCCGTGATTCCTTTTTTGCCGAATTGGAAGGGGAGGAGTGTGCTGTCGTGATTCGTAGCTCATCCTCATTGCCTCGTTCCATGAGCGGCATTGCCGACAAGCCCTTCCTCACTCGCGAGGATTTGGGAATCCAGGCGAATGGAACAGGTATCTTCATCGTGGGTTCGCATGTGAAGAAGACTACCGAGCAACTTGACTATCTGCTCAAGTCCGTTGGCGTAAAAGGTATCGAATTGCCGATTGATGACATCCTCAATCATTCCGATGCCCTCATGTCCAGGACCTTGGAGACCATCAAGACAATGTCAGACAACGGAATCACGCCTGTAATTTATACCGCACGCAAGGAGGTTCGTATCGAAGATGCAGCCCAGCGCCTTCGTTTGGGACAAACGGTTTCTGATTTCCTCGTCGATATTGTACGTCGACTTCCTATTTGTCCCAATTATGTTGTAGCCAAGGGAGGCATCACGAGTCATGACATCCTGACCAAAGGTCTTTCAGTCAAGACGGCTCGCGTGTTGGGACAGGTCATCAACAGCGTTCCCTGCGTGATAACCGAGCGCTTCCCCTACATTATCTTCCCCGGAAATGTGGGCGGTCCGCGTTCATTGGAAGAGATCTTCAAGGAATTAAACAAAAAGAACCCCCTCTAATCCCCCTATGCAGGGGGACCGAGTGGGTCTTTCGTAATCAATTCATGTGCATTCGTGTTTTCTTTCAACTCTACAGAAACGATTTATCCGATTATCTGCTTGTCGCAACTAAATAAAATCTGTTTCTGTGTAAATCCGTAGAGAAACACAATGCGTCCCATAGAGTTAGTACCCCATCACCTTTCTTAATCCCTTCACCCCAAGTACTGGCGACGAAAGAACAGGCTTTCCGGTTAGTTCTGACAAGCGCTGCTCCATGCGTGCCATGGAACCTTGTGCCAAAACGAACAGATCCACTTTATCAGCTATGCGAGCCGCTGCCTCAGCAATGAGGCGATCGTGTGTTGCACCATCTCCACTTTGTCCGGCAGCAAATGCACCATCAGCAAGACCTTCAACCAGTTCCACTTCAGTTCCAGCCTCCTTGGCACAGGCAAGGAGCAGACGACACGTAGGATCGAGCGTAGTAGGTAGGGTAGAAATCACGCCGATGCGTTTGGCCTCACGCACGGCTTTCTCAGCCATCGGACGGTCGATGCGGAACACGGGAACACGGGCAATCTTGTTTCCAAGATCGGCCACATCACCTACCGACGAACACGTATTGAATATCACATCTGCTCCCGAATCGGCAGCAGCGTTATAATAATCGAGCAGACGGCGGCATACGGCAGGTGTGACTGCATTGTTGGCAATCACTTCCTTGATGAGTGAGCTCTCGGCGATATGCTCAACCTTCACCTCTGGAAAATATTCGTGGAAAATCTCAGTGAGTGGCCCCACAAGAGCCATCGCGGTGTGTACGCAAACTACTTTTTTCATAATATAATAATGTGTTAAGGTGTGTAATATTGCCGCAAAGATATGGAAAAATACAATGATTTGCAAATTTTTACCAATATTTCTGAAATTTAACCCTTAAAATTTGGAGGATTCTCCATTTTGCCATATCTTTGCAGCCACAAAAAACAAAATTATCGTTATGAAATACTTTTATTCTATTCTCATTTCAGCATTTGCAGCAATCGCTTTGACCTCCTGTCTTGGCGATTCGGATGAATCCGAAAATACCTATACGGCATACGGTTATTACACTATCACGGGTAACTTCAACTCAAGTTATACCCTCTATAGCGATTTGGGAGGTAAGGTTATTCCAACCATGTCGAGTGTCGCTAATTTAACTGATAACAAGGGTTTTGGCAGTCACTCGCGTGCAATGCTTTATTTCAGTTACAAGCCCTCTCAGGTGTCGCAGGATCAAAAGACCATCACTGGAGCCGAGCTCTTTGACGGCAGGTACTTCGACGAGTATTTACCCCTGAGCAAGCAGCAGGCTGACGAGGCTTTGGTCACCGCTACCGACAGCATCTTCCAAATCAGGGAGCTGAATGATGTCTGGGCTTATCGCGGCTATCTCAACACCGTAATCAACGCTCCCTATTCGTCAGTCAATGGTGTCAACGTCAAGCCAACCGTCAATCTCGTCTATGATCCCGCAACGATTACAGAGAATGCCATCACATTCAACATCTATTTCAATCGTCATAGCGAGCAGAACGCCACCTCCAACGGCCCCGTCTATTTTTACACTTCTCACCTCTTGACCTTCCTTGATGAACTCGTCCCCGGCTCTGGCGACGTCACCGTCACCATCAAAGCCAGCGACACTGTATCGAAGCAGATTAAAGTCTCCCGCCAGAATTTCCACAAAGGAAACTACGAATAAGATTTATCTCTTCAAATAATTCGACCGAAAATGCCTCTTTGTAGACATTTTCGGTTGTTTTTTTGTCAAATCCTTTTGGAATAGAAATTTTATAGTTATCTTTGCAGCGTCCATTTCAAAAATCTATGGCAGATAAACTTACGCCTGAACAACGACACAAGTGCATGAGCCACATCCATGGCAAGGATACCAAACCCGAACTATGGGTTAGGAAGTATCTTTATGCGCATGGATTTAGGTATCGTCTGCATGTGAAGCGTCTACCCGGCTCGCCTGACATTGTGATACGTCGACTCCGCACTGTCATCCTAGTGAACGGTTGTTTTTGGCATGGTCACACCGAACCACCTTTGCCATCACCCGTCGAAGAAGAAAATGGAGAAGTGCATTGCAAATATTTCGTGATGCCTCGCACTCGTGTCGATTTCTGGACAAGAAAAATCGAACGCAACAAAGCTCGTGACCTGGAAGATCGAAATGCATTGAAACTCCTTGGCTGGAACGTCATCATCATATGGGAATGCCAACTCAATCAAGCTGAGATTAGGGAACAAACCCTTCAAAGCCTGGTTCGGACGCTCAGTCAAATCGAACTCAATATTGCCAAGACCAAACGTCCAGCTGTAAAGAAATATGATTTCGAAGAAGAACAACCTTACAGTATGGTAGCAGATGAAAACGATAATCTTTCTTTATAAAAGAAAATAATAAAATGAAACAGATCAGACTTTTCCTTGCCGCAGCAACGATGTTGTTAGCATCATGCTCCACACAACCAAAAGTTGAAAGTGGGTACATACCAGTAAGTAATGATGGCCAGATCTATTATGAAGCAGTAGGAGAGGGCACGCCCGTCATTCTCCTACATGGTCACACGCTCGATTTGCGCATGTGGGACCCGCAGATGAAACCCTTACTCGATGCTGGGTATCGTGTGATTCGCCCCGAGATGCGCGGTTACGGACACTCTTCCAAGCAGAAGCCTGGGCAGCAGTTCACACATCTCGACGACATGATGACTGTGATGGATTCGCTCCATATTGCAAAGGCACACGTGGTAGGTCTTTCGATGGGATCGTTTGTGGCCAGCGAAATGGTGGCTATGTATTCCGACAGGTTGCTGACGGCTACACTCGCCTCGGGTAATATCCGCAATATGCCCGGGCCCTCGACTCCATTCGACAGCCTCGAACTGGCCAGAAAGGACTCTGTCATTGCCCAAAACCTTGCACAGGGCATCGACAAATGGAAAGAGGAATGGATCGAGAAACTCGTCAGCGGTGGTGGTTCGAATCGTGAAGCCATCCGCGAATCCGTTACCCAACAGGTGAACGATTGGGACGCCTGGCAATTGATCAACCGCGAGATGCGCAACTATTATGGCTATGAGGCATGGGACACGCTCAAGGCACGCCAGCCCGAGATTCCCGTCCTGATCCTCTCGGGGGAAAACGAGGGGAAGGGCAAGAACCCCATGCTGCAGTATCTGCCCAACAGCCGACAGGTCATCATCTCCGACTGCGGGCACATGTCGAACATGGAGAAGCCAGAAGAGTTCACGAAGCTGATGCTGGAACAATTCAAACTAGTTCAATAAGTGATAAAAAAAACAGCCACCGCTCAATCTAAGGCGGTGGCTTGTTTTTATCCTCTCTTCATCTTATCATGCCATTCGGAGGTGATGGTGAAGATAGCATCGCCACTCGAATTGAGCGCGGTTTCAACTGAATCCTGTACGACGCCAATGATGAAGCCCACGGCTACAGCCTCCATCGCGATGTCGTTGGAGATGCCGAAGAGCGAGCAGGTCATGGGAATGAGCAGCAGCGAACCACCAGCCACGCCCGATGTACCGCACGCAGCAAGTGCAGCCAGGATACTGAGCAGGATGGCCGACATGAAGCTTACCTCGATGCCGAGTGTGTAACATGTGGCCAATGTCATCACCGTGATGGTGACGGCAGCACCATCCATGTTGATGGTCGAGCCGAGAGGAATACTTACAGAGTAGAACTTCTCATCGATACCGAACTTTTTGCAAAGCTGCATATTGATGGGAATGTTGGCAGCCGACGAACGGGTAAAGAACGCATGGATACCACTTTCCTTCAAGCATGTCCAAACCAATGGATAGGGATTTCGGCGAATGAACAGAGAAACAATGAACGGATTGATGACGAGCGAAGAGAAAAGCATACAGCCCACCAAGAGCAGCAGCAACTTTCCATAGACGGTGAAAATCTCCATGCCGCTTTCCGACACCGACGTGAACACCAGACCGAAGATTCCGAAAGGCGCAAACTGGATGATCCAACGCACAACTGTCGAGATAGCCTCAGCAAAATCCGCAACAGCGTCAAGTGTGGCTGGTGAAGCAAGTTGCTTGAGCGCCAGACCGATGACGATAGCCCAGAAGAGCACTCCCAGGTAGTTGGCATTCGCTACAGCCATCACAGGATTGGCAACCATATTCGTCAGCAGGTTCGAGAACACATCGACAAGAGCTCCTGGGGCAGAATCCGAGGCAGCACCTTCCTTCAGCACCATCGAGACGGGGAAAAGGAAACTGCCCACCACAGCCACGATAGCAGCAATCATGGTTGTCACCAGATAGAGGGTGATGACAGTGCGGAAACGAGGTCCAAGACCTCCATTCGCCTGAGCTACCGAACTGGCAACCAGGATGGCAACCAGGACGGGAGCAATAGCCTTCAACGCTCCAACAAACAATTGACCGAGAATGGAAATACCAGTCCACTCAGGAAAAAACAGGCCCAGGATGGTGCCCAACACGAGTCCGATCACGATGCGAAGCACCAGGCTCGTTTCGGTGTACTTTTTTACAATGCTCATATTTTATTACGAATTATCGAAATAATGAATTTCTCGAAAGGCTTTTGTTTTGATAGGACGAAACCATGGTGCAAATATACACATTTTCTGTCAATACTTTTATATTTTATTGTGTTTTTTTCATTTTTGACACTAAAAACCTTTCATAATATATAAAAAAGGATTATCTTTGCAGCGAAATAAACTTGATTTATCGAAATATTCATTAATAAACTTTCAAATTTTAACTAGACAATGGCATTCACTGAAACACGAACCACTGGATATGGTTCACGTCTTGGAAATTCCTGCATGGGAATACCCATGGGTATTATTCTTTTCATAGTTGCTACCATGCTGCTGTGGTGGAACGAAGGAAGGGCAGTGCGTCGTGCGCAGGACATCAAGCTGGTTGCCAAGACCGCACAATCCATCGGCGATATCTCGAACGCCAACGCTTCACTCGACGGCCAGTTGATCCACACTACCGGAACAGCTGCGACCGAAGACATTCTCAGCGATGATCTTTTCGGCATCAAAACAAACGCCTTGGCGATTGTCCGTTCGGCAGAGTTTTACCAATGGATGCAGCATGAGAAGCATGAAACGAAGAACAAAATGGGAGGAAAGAAGGAAGAGACCATCATCTACACCTACGAAAGAGGTTGGAGCCCTGATCCCATCAACTCCTCACAGTTCAAGGACCCCGACTACCAGGGTGTCAACAACGTCATCTGGGAAATCGAGGACATGCGTGTCATCGCCTCTAATGTTAGTTTCGGAGCCTACACGCTGCCCGAGATGTTCGTTAGCGACATCGTATCGAAGCAATCTGGCAATGTTTCGCCTCTGATGATTTCGGCCGACAATCCTGCGCTGAAGCAACTCAACGAAACTGTGATGAAGGCGTTGGGCGAAAATGTTCGTCCGGAAGCTGCACAGGTGAAGGACAGCCTTGCTTACGTGCATGTATTCGGTAATCAGGTCTATATCGGCTTCAATCCGTCGAATCCTTCCATCGGCGACATCCGTCTCACCTTTGAGCAGTTGGCACCGAGCTGCAACATTTCGCTGATTGCTGTGCCCACCAACGGAACGTTCACAACCTTCAAGGCCAAGCACGATGATAGCGAATACGAGCTTCGTACCGGCACCTGGTCGCTCGAACAGATGATCAAGCAGGCCAACGACGACAATACTACCATGACCTGGATCCTCCGCATCATTGGCGTGATCCTTGTCATTGCTGCCCTCAAGATGATATTCAGCATCCTCGTCACGCTGCTCCAACTCGTGCCCTTCCTTGCCAGCATCATGAACCTCGGTGTGGGCCTTGTCTGTGGTGTGCTTGGCTTCGTGTGGTCGCTCATCATCATCGCCATCGCCTGGATCTTCTATCGTCCGATCCTGGGCATATCCCTGCTTGTGATAGCTGCTGGCCTCGTCTATTGGCTGGTAATCAGGGGTAAGAAACAACAGGCTGTCGGATGAAGCTGATCAGCGGTGTAGCAAGTCTGTTGGCCGGTGCCGTGATCTATCTTCTGTTCCGCAGCAAGAACCTGCTTGGTTTCGAGTTGCTCAATAGGATAGGGGTGGAGCCATGGGCCGATAGGATGCGCAGCTATACCGCTGATGTCAGGCTTCCCGACGTGGTTGTCAATTCCTTGCCCGGAGGACTCTGGGCATTGGGATACATCCTTGTCATCGACAGCATATTCGGCAATCAGTCACGTTCCACGCGCATCGTCTGGGCATCGGTCATTCCCCTGCTTGGCGTATGCTCCGAAGTGATGCAAGGCGTTGGCCTCCTTCCTGGCGTCTTCGACCTGTGGGACCTCTTCTGCTATGCTTTACCATTCATTATTTTTGTTACAAGAATATGAGTAAACTGACCAATTCACAAGTCGTACTTGGTGCCATCATCATCGGTTTCTTCATCGCATCGGCCATCTTTACCGCAACGGTCGATACCGATGATGTTGACAATACGCCCGAAGAACCAGTGCAAATCGACACCACCACGGTGCAGGCCACCCAGGCACAGATGTCGCAAAGCGACAAGCCTGCCGTCAGCCCCCAGCAACCGGTGGTGAAGACCGAAGCCATCGAGGGTGACCCGATGGAGGAACTCAATTCGCTGATCGGTCTTGAGGAAGTGAAGGCCGAAGTACGTTCCCTGGCCAATATCGTCAAGGTGCAAAAGGAACGCGAGGCACAGGGTTTGAAGAATACGCCCATCACTTATCATTGCGTCTTCAGCGGCAGTCCCGGTACCGGCAAAACGACGGTAGCACGCATCCTTGCTCGCATCTACAAGGACCTTGGCGTGCTCAAATCGGGACATCTGGTCGAGACTGATCGTTCGGGACTTGTCGGCGAATACGTCGGGCAGACGGCACCCAAGACCAATGCGCTGATCGATTCGGCCTTGGGTGGTGTGCTCTTCATCGACGAGGCATACGCCCTGACCGAGAACAAGGGTAACGATTATGGGGGAGAGGCCATCGCTACGCTGCTCAAACGCATGGAGGACAATCGCGACAACCTGGTGGTCATCGTGGCAGGATACAAGGACGAGATGAAGCGCTTCGTCGATTCGAATCCTGGTTTGCGTTCACGCTTCACCCGCTTCATCGACTTCCCCGATTACACGGGCGAAGAACTGTACAAGATTTATCTGATGCGTTCGAACAAATATGGTTACAAACTCGATGCCGATGCCGATGCCCTCCTGCAGGAGCAACTCAATAAGGCAGTGGAGCACAAGAACCGTTATTTTGGCAACGGACGCTATGTGCGCAATCTCTTCGAAAGCTGTGTCACCCATCAGGCCACCCGCCTGAGCGCCATCAGCAATCCTTCGGTCGAGCAGTTGCAGCAACTGACGAAGGAGGATGTCGAGAAGGCGTACGAATCGGTGCTACGGTAGGACCCTCTCTAATCCCCCTTAAAGGGGGAGGAGTGTTGTCCCGAACAAAAGATAATGTTATTAATGCGAGACCCGAAATTCATCCCCCTTTAAGGGGGACCGAGAGGGTCTTATAATTTTGAAAGATAATGAAAAAGAGAATTTCGCTGCTATTCACAAGCATCCTGTTTGCAGCAACGGCAAGTGCCAATGATGCTGCATATTTCACTTCTGGCAATCAACTCATTCCCGTCAAGGAAACCGACATCAGCATCCGGAAGGAAATCCTTACCATCGGCCTGCAGGATGATGGCAAAGCCGACGTAACCGTCTACTACGAGTTCTTCAACCCAGGCACGACCGACAAGACGATTCTGATGGGCTTCGAGGCCGATCCTTCGTACAACGACGACTACGAATTTCATGCCGATGGTGTTCATCCGCACATCTTCGATTTCACCGTCGAAATGAATGGTGAAAGACTCTCGTACAAGAATGCCGTCTGCCTGGAGGGTCTGCCTGATGGCTTGCAGCCGCTTGACATGAATAAATACGAGATAACAGAAGAGACCGTTACCTCGGTGCGTCCCGTCGGCAACGACACACTCTTTATTCCCTTCGCTTACGTCTATTATTTCGAAGCCACCTTCAAGCCTGGTATCAACAAGATACAGCATACCTATAAATATACAGCATCCAATGGTGTGGGCTTCTCTTACCAGATTGACTACAAATTGTCGCCTGCCACCCGTTGGGCAAATCACCAGATCGATGACTTCACACTCGTCATTCGTGCCGACAACACAGCAAAGCACTTCTTCCTCGACGAACAAGACTTCAACATGGCTCCCTGGGTGCTGTCAGAAGGGGAGGGCAAGCAGCGTGTCACCAACCATTATGATGAATCCTTGCGCGAGTTTTCGCTCCGCAATGGTGCATTCACCTGGCACAAGACCAACTATTGCCCGCGTCAAGAATTAACGATCACTTCCGCCGACGAGATTTACCTGTTCAACGATAGTGCTCCGTTCGGCTCGTTCTACGACCGTGGTTCTACACTGGAATTGTATTATGGAGAAGGTAGGACCCAATACACGATGGAAGAAGGTCTGCGACGCCGCGTCGCCCACAATCTTCCCTATGCCCACCGTGGCCATATCTTCAAGGATCCCGTGCTCAACGCATACTTCCGCGCACTCTGGTGGTATATGCCCAATACGGATTACAAGGACGACCAGAGCGACTTCACTGATGTTGATAGGCAGTATTTGAGTTATTAAGTTGGTCTCGGTTTTTCGGTATTTTGAAATACCGGTATACCATAATACCGAAATGCCGATATTCCGAAAAATATAACCTCATACAAAAACATCGCCATAATGTCTTTGGCGGTGTTTTTATTTTTCAAAACTTCTTGACACGGAGATGGCAATAAGGTTCGCCACCCGTCTTTTCGTAATAGCGCTGATGATATGCCTCGCCGATGTAGAAATTCTGAGCGGGGAGGAGCAGGGTGTTCACCACGTCGCCATGGTCACGGAGCTGCTGGATAACGGCTTCGGCAGTCTTCAATTGAGCCTCATTGCGATAGAAGAGGCAACTGCGGTATTGCGGACCAAGGTCGGGACCGACACCATCGGTTTGCGCGGGATCATGAATCTCGAAAAAAACTTGACATAGTTTCTCGAAAGTCGTCACCTTCGGGTCGTACTCGACGATGATGGCTTCCACATGGTGCGTCTTGTGGTCACGTACATCGGCATAGGTGGGATATTCCTCATCGCCTCCCGTATAGCCTGCCAGGGTGCGCTTGACGCCAGGTTCCTTGTCGTA
>JAEEGK010023038.1_pt1 | contig 13024 bp, 10 predicted proteins | sample 8958771 | NCBI WGS metagenome assembly JAEEGK01 (sample SAMN16246547, study PRJNA631951) | gut metagenome | biome: gut microbiome; feature: rumen; material: SC-attached | host: Bos | place: Iran: Karaj | collected 2018-10 | reverse complement strand
CGGAAGTTCAAACAACGCGCTGCCTCCGCCGGACACAAGAAAAATAACCGTGTCCTCCGGCGCCAGATCCTTTACCATTTCCAGCGCCTTCCCGGTTGCCGCGAAACTGTTTTCATCCGGAATCGGATGGCCAGCCTCATAACATTCCACACCGGGAATATCGCCCTTCACATGTTTGTATTTTGTGATGACAATACCGGCGTCCACCTGTCCCAGTGTTTCTGTCGCCGCCTTTGCCATCTGCCAGGCCGCTTTGCCGATCGCTACTAAAATTTTCCGTCCGGTATTAAACCGGTAATCCCTCAGCGTGCGCCGTACCGCTTCATCCGGCTGCACTGCCTGAAGCGCGGCATATATGATTTTCTCTGCGTCTTCACGCAAAACTTTGTTCATTTGCTGTCCTCTTTCAAAATAACTTTATAAAAGAATCCGGAATGCGCCGTGGAGCACATTCCGGAATTTCTAAATTTTCATAAACATCTCAGGATATTATCTTCTCCTGATAAATGATCCTTACAGTTTCGGTCCTGCTGCCACCAGTTTCTTGCCTTCAGCATTCCCTTCGTATTTTTTGAAGTTTTTGATAAACCGTTCTGCCAGATCTTTAGCCCTTGCATCCCACTCCGCAGAAGCCGCATAGGTATCCCGGGGATCCAGAATCGCAGGGTTCACACCGGGCAGCGCGGTAGGAACCTCCAGATCAAATACGGGGATCTTTTTGGTGGGAGCCTTGTTCACATCACCGTTGAGAATTGCGTTAATGATGCCGCGGGTATCTTTAATGGAGATACGTTTGCCGGTTCCGTTCCAGCCGGTGTTCACAAGGAATGCTTTCGCACCGGATTTTTCCATCTTTTTTACCAGTTCGTCCGCATATTTTGTCGGATGCAGTTCCAGGAAAGCCTGGCCGAAGCATGCAGAGAAGGTCGGCGTCGGTTCGGTAATGCCCCGTTCCGTGCCGGCCAGTTTGGCAGTGAATCCGGACAGGAAGTAGTATTTGGTCTGTTCCGGAGTCAGGACGGAAACCGGGGGCAACACGCCGAACGCATCCGCAGAAAGGAAAATTACATTCTTTGCGTCGGGGCCGGAAGAGGTCGCGCGGATTTTCTTTACGTTATGTTCAATGTGGCTGATCGGATAGGAAGCGCGGGTGTTTTCCGTCACGCTCTTGTCATGAAAATCCACCTTTCCTGCCGCATCAACTGCAACGTTTTCCAGCAGAGCGTCGCGGCGCAGCGCGTTATAGATATCCGGTTCGGACTCTTTGTCAAGGTCAATAACCTTGGCATAGCAGCCGCCTTCCAGATTGAAAATGCCGTTGTCGTCCCAGCCGTGCTCGTCATCGCCGATGAGGTAACGGTTAGGGTCTGTGGACAGGGTGGTTTTGCCGGTACCGGACAGGCCGAAGAAAATAGCGGTGTTCTCACCTTTCAGGTCCGTATTGGCGGAACAGTGCATGGAAGCGATTCCCTGCAGCGGCAGGTAGTAGTTCATCATGGAGAACATGCCCTTTTTCATTTCGCCGCCGTACCAGGTATTCAGGATTACCTGCTCGTGGCTGGTAATGTTAAATGCAATACAGGTTTCGGAATTGATACCCAGTTCTTTATAGTTATCTACTTTGGCCCTGGAAGCAGCGTACACTACGAAATCCGGTTTAAAGTTTGCCTGTTCCTCTTCCGTGGGAGCAATGAACATGTTTTTTACAAAGTGCGCCTGCCAGGCCACTTCCATAATAAAACGCACCGCCATGCGGGTATCCTTGTTAGCGCCGCAGAAAGCGTCCATTACAAACAGCCGCTTACCGCACAGCTTCTTCACCGCCAGGTCCTTAACCTTTGCCCAGACATCTTCGCTCATGACATGGTTGTCATTCGGATATTCCGGCGTAGTCCACCACACCGTATCTTTGGAATTTTCGTCCATGACAATGTATTTGTCTTTGGGTGAACGTCCGGTGTAAACGCCGGTCATGACATTCACAGCGCCCAGTTCGGTAAGCTGACCTTTTTCAAATCCCTGCAGACCGTCTTTCATTTCTTCTTCATAAAGGAACTCATAAGACGGATTGTAAACAATCTCTTTAACATCTGTAATGCCATACTGTTCCAAATTCAAAGCTGCCATCCAATAAACCCCTTTCAACCTGCTTTTAAAATTTTAAGTTTTTTCAATCACACGAAATAATACTGATTCTACAATTATTAATAAGATTAAAATACACCTTGTCTTTTTACCACATTTTCTATAAAAAAGCAATATCCAAAAAATTAAATTTGAATAAAAACCTAAAAAATTTTGATTTCTCAATTATATTTGCATTCAGCAAAAAACTTGCGCCCCGGCATTATCTGCTGAGGCGCAAGTTTTTTCATTCATTTTTCAATAATAAGGAGCGACTAATTAATCTTCTCAAATTTAACAGATGACAGGTAATAACATTATTCGTATTCAATAGTCGCTGTGGGTTTCGGGGTGAAATCGTACAGCACGCGGTTCACGCCTTTCACTTCATGCACGATGCGGTCGGTGATATGCTGCATCAGTTCGTACGGAACATTTTCCACCGTTGCGGTAATAGCGTCTTTGGTGTTAACGGCACGGACGATGACCGGCCAGTCGAAAGTACGCTTGCCATCGCGGATGCCGGTGGACTTGAAGTCGGGCACTACGGTGAAGTACTGCCATACTTTCCCTTCCAACCCGTTCTTCGCAAATTCTTCCCGCAGAATCGCGTCGCTTTCCCGAACCGCTTCCAGACGGTCCCGGGTAATAGCGCCGGGGCACCGCACGCCCAGTCCCGGACCGGGGAAGGGCTGACGGTATACCATGTTGTCGGGCAGGCCTAACTCTTTGCCTACCACACGGACTTCGTCTTTGTATAACAGTTTCACCGGTTCCACCAGTTCAAAGTTCAGTTCGGGAGGCAGACCGCCCACATTGTGATGGGCCTTGATGCCCTGTTCGCTTTCCAGAATATCCGGATAAATGGTTCCCTGGGCCAGGAACTCGATGCCTTCCAGTTTCTTCGCTTCTTCCGCAAATACTTCGATGAACTCGCCGCCGATGATCTTGCGTTTGGTTTCCGGATCGCTGACGCCGGCCAGTTTTCCTAAAAAGCGTTCCGTCGCGTCAACGTAAATCAGGTTTGCCTTCATTTCATCCCGGAACACTTTGATGACCTGCTCCGGTTCGCCTTTGCGCAGTAAACCGTGGTTAACATGCACGCATACCAGCTGCTGCCCCACCGCTTTGATCAGCAGCGCGGCCACAACGGAAGAATCCACGCCGCCGGACAGGGCCAGCAGCACTTTTTTATCGCCAATCTGCTTGCGCAGTTCTCCAACCTGTTCATCAATAAACGCTTTTGCCAGTTCGGCTGTCGTAATCCGTTCCATCGTTTCCGGACGTTTTGCCTGTTCCATAAATGAGCCTCCTTCGGATTTGTAAGAGCTGTTATATCTTGTTTCCTGCCTTAAAATTACAAAATGCATAGCAGGCTTTCATTCAGGCCTGCTATGCAATACAGTTTAATTGGAATAGTTGTCAAAATAGCCCTGCACCAGAACAACCGGGGTGCCTTTGTCGCCGGAACCGGAGGTCAGGTCGCAGAGAGAGCCGATCAGGTCGGTGAGCTGCCTGGGCGTAGTTCCCTCGGAAGACATATGCCCTACCAGGCTGCCGCTCTTCTTCACGATACTGTCGGTAATAGCTTTCTTCAGCTCCTCACCGGACAGGTTCGCAAAATCATTGTCCGCCAGATATTTCAGTTTCAGTTCATTGGGTGTACCCACCAGACCGCTGGTAAAAGCCGGGGAAACCACCGGATCCGCCAGTTCCCAGATCTTGCCCTGGGGATCTTTGAAGGCGCCGTCGCCGTATACCATGACTTCCACATGCTTGCCGGTAGCTTTCAGCACCCTCGCCTGGATTTCTTCCACGAGGGACTGGCACTGGTGCGGGAACAGTTTTACCTTGTCTTCCGTGGATTTGTTGGAACCCAGCAGACCGTATTTTTCATTGTAGCCGCTGCCATTGACAGATGCCGTCATAATATCGTCCAGACCGCAGACCACTTTCGCGCCGGCTTTTTTCAAAATCCGTTTCGTGCGGGCACGGGTGTGGATGTCGCAGTTCAAAATCTTGTCCGCATATTTCAGGATGGCTTCCGGATGGTTGGCGAAGATTACTTCCACTTCCGCGCCGCTGGATTCCATCAGTTCTTTATAATAGTCCACATAATCCACGCCGGTGAATTCATGAACCGTCGCGCCGAACAGTTCACGGTATTTTTCCAGGGTCAGTACATCGCTGAACGGATTTACACCGGAAGCGTCGATCTGATCCCAGCTAACCAGATGGTTGCCCACTTCGTCGGAAGGATAGCTCAGCATCAGCACGATTTTCTTTGCGCCTTTGGCGATGCCCCGCAGGCAGATGGCAAACCGGTTGCGGGACAGGATCGGGAAAATGACGCCAATCGTCTCACCGCCTAACTTTGCTTTCACGTCCGCCGCAATATCATCCACGGAGCAATAATTTCCCTGAGACCGGGCCACGATAGATTCCGTGATAGAGATAACGTCCCTGTCACGCAGGGCAAAGCCTTCGCTTGCCGCGGCTTTCAGCACGCTTTCCGTTACAATGTCTGCCAGGTTATCGCCCTGACGGATGATGGGTAAACGGATGCCTCTGGATACAGTACCTACTAAACGTTCTTTGTTTTCCATATAAAATGTTCCCTTCTTAAGGCCCTGAGGCCGGATTTCAAAAAAGCATACCACTATATATTTTACCCTTATTTTTTTAAGGGGGCAAGTGTTTCCGCTATTTTTTCTTATTTTCTCAGTTCGGCCGCATAGGCTTCCGCTACTTTTTCCACCACATTCTTAATGATGGGATCAATCTCACCGTCAGTGAGGGTGCGGTCCTCTGCCTGGAAGGTCAGGTTAAAGGCCACGGACTTGCAGCCTTCCGCCACCTGCTTGCCGGTGTACACGTCGAAGACGCGGATCCCTTTCAGCAGTTCGCCGGCATTGACTTGCAGCACGCCTTCCAGTTCCTGCACCGTTACGTTCTTCGGAACCACAACCGCAATGTCCCGGCTGGTGCCGGGGAATTTGGCCAGATGCGTGTATTGGGGAACCCGCAGGGCAGATTCGGCCAGGGTTGCAAGTTCTAGTTCCAGCACATAGGTCTCTTCCGGAACATCAAAGTTTGCCGCAACAGTCGGATGCAGGCAGCCGAAATAGCCGATCACCTTGCCGGCGGCTTTTACAACGCAGCTCTTGCCCGGATGCATGCAGGTCTCTTCGCAGGCAGCCAGCTCATAATCTGCAAGCTGCATCTTCGCCAGCAATCCTTCCACCACGCCCTTCATGTCGTAGAAGTCCACGCTGTCCTTGCCGCTGGTCCAGGTCAGCTCATTGCGGCGGCCGCTCATCACGGCACCGATCACCCGGCGTTCTTCCGGATGTTCAGTCAGAGGCAGGGACTTGGGCAGGTACACCCGGCCCACTTCAAAAATCTTCACGCTTTCCGCCTGCCGGGCCAGGTTGTAGGCAGCCGTATTCAGCAGGCTGGGCAGCATGGTGGTGCGCATCACGCCGAACTCGTCGCTGATGGGGTTCATCAGTCTGATTACGCTGCGGCGGGCATCTTCTGCTTTCAGCATCATCTTATCCACGAAAGACGGATGGATGAAGGTATAGGTCATCACTTCGTCCAGACCGGCAGAAGCCAGATAATCTTCCGCCTCGCTCTTCACTTCTTCCATGGGGTCTTCCTTGCCCTGGCGCAGGGCCAGTTCCGGATTGTGGCTTTCAATTTTGTCGTAGGAATGCATACGGGCGATTTCCTCGGAAATATCTGCATCGCAGGTCACATCCTGCCGCCAGGTGGGAGCCGTAATTACCAGCGCTCCGTTGTCTTCCTTCACGTCAAACTGGAGGCGCTGCAGGATCTCTGTCATTTCCTCTTTGGGAATATTCACGCCGATCCGGGTGTTGATGGTTTCCGGCGTTACGGTAATCACTGCGGGATGATAGGGCACCGGGTACGCGTCCGCAATGCCGCAGACCGTTTCGCAGGCTCCCATTTCTTCCAGCAGGTGAGCCGCCCGGTCCAGCGCGCGATGGCAGTTGGCAATGTCCACGCCCCGCTCAAAACGCATGGAGGCTTCACTGCGCAGACCCAGCGCTTTGGAGGTGCGCCGGATCGACGGACCGTTGAAGGCTGCCGCTTCCAGAATAACGGTTTTGGTTTTATCCGTTACTTCGGTGATCAGGCCGCCCATGACGCCGCCCAGGCCCACGGCTTTTTCCGTATCCGCAATGGTGATCATGTCCGGTGTCAGTTCCCGGTCCTGATCGTCCAGGGTCTGCAGGTGTTCTCCCACTTTACCCCGGCGCACAATGAGGGCCTGACCGGCCAGCGTATCGTAATCATAGGCGTGCATAGGCTGCCCCAGTTCCATCATCACATAGTTGGTCACGTCAACCACATTGCTGATGGGACGCACACCGCAGGCACGCAGTTCATTCTGCATCCAGTCCGGAGACGGCATAATCTTAATATTTTTCAGCGCGCGGCTGGTGAAGCGGCTGCACAGTTCCGGAATTTCAATAGCAACACGCAGCATGTCGTGGACGTCGCCGCCGGCTGCTTCCTTTACGCCGGTGTCCGGCATGCGCATGGTTTTACCCAGCACTGCCGCCGCTTCCCGGGCAATGCCGGTCATGCAGAAACAATCCTGCTTGTTGGCGGTGAGGTCAATATCCAGCACCGTATCGTTCAAACCCAGCACTTCTTTTATGTCTTTTCCTATAGGTGTGTCGGGTGAAAGAATCAGGATGCCTTCCCGCTGTTCCGGCAGCAGCAGCTTGTTGTCGATACCCAGTTCCGCCGCGCTGCACAGCATACCGTAAGAATACACATCGGCCATTTTCACTTTTTTCAGTTTCATCCCGTTAGGCAGTTCCGCGCCCAACGTAGCGACAGGGACAATGTCCCCCAGCTTCACATTCTGGGCACCGGTCTGGATCTGTACGATCTCGCCGCTGCCGTAATCCATCTGGCAGACCCACAGATGATCGCTTTTGGGATTTTTCTCAATAGCTGTAACCTTACCGGTTACTACACCGGAGATTCCCTGTCCCTGATGAATCACGCTTTCCACTTCCAGCCCCACACGGGTCAGCTTGTCAGCCAATTCTTCGGGAGTTACATCAATATCAACATAGCGCTTTAACCACGCAATCGAAGCTAACATTTTTTATCCCTCCCTTACCGGAACTGGCGGATGAACCGCAGGTCGTTTTCAAAGAATAACCGTAAATCATCAATGCCGTATTTCAGCATGGCGATGCGTTCCACACCCATGCCGAAAGCATAGCCATTCATGACTTTGGAATCGTATCCGCTCATCTCCAGTACGTTGGGATGCACTTCGCCGGCGCCCAAGATTTCCAGCCAGCCGGAATGTTTGCACACGTTGCAGCCCTTGCCGCCGCAGATCACACAGCTGATGTCCACTTCGCAGCTGGGTTCCGTGAACGGGAAGTAGCTGGGGCGCAGACGGATCTTCACACTGCTGCCGAACATTTCCTTGCAGAAGGTTTCCAGGGTGCCTTTCAAATCTGCCAGGCTGATATTTTTATCTACTACCAGCCCTTCCACCTGATGGAACATGGGGGAATGGGTGGCGTCGTAATCGTTGCGGTATACCGCGCCGGGAGAGATCATGCGGATCGGCGTGTTGGGTTCCTTGCTCTGCATGGTACGGGCCTGCACGCCGCTGGTCTGGGTGCGCAGCAGGAAATTGTCCGTAATGTAGAACGTGTCCTGCATGTCACGGGCCGGATGATCCTTGGGCAGGTTCAGCGCTTCAAAGTTAAAGTAGTCGTTGTCGATTTCCGGGCCTTCGATTACATCGAAGCCCATATGCATGAAGATCTTTTTGATTTCCCGGTTGGTCAGCGTGATGGGATGCAGATGCCCGCCCGCCGGTTTGCGTCCGGGTAACGTGATATCCACTTTATCGTTGGCGATTTTTGCTTTCAGTGCCTCCGCCCGCAGAATCTCCGTGCGGTCTTTCAGGCACTGTTCCAGCGTCTGCTTCACCTGGTTGACGATCTCGCCGATCTTCGGACGTTCTTCTGCCGGCACTTTGCCCATGCCACGGAGGATTTCCGTCATGGGACCTTTGCGGCCCAGGTATTTTACTTTCAAATCCTGCAACTCCTGGGAACTGGCTGCGGCTTCCAGGTCTGCCAGGGCTTTTTCCCTCAGCTCCAGCAGCATTTCTTTCATGCTCATATTTTTGCCTCCTGAATAAATAAAAAACTTCCGTCCCTGTGAAGGGGCGAAAGTGATGTTCCGCGGTACCACCCTACTTTAAAGGAATTGCTGATTAAATTACGCAATTATAAGAGCGCATACGAATAACCAGTGTTTCCTTAACTCTTGCGCCTTAACGCGGCAAACGCTCTGCCTACTTTTTTACGATTACGCAACATGGTTATCTATGTAATGCTGCATTTTGTTTTGCAAAACTGCAAAACGATGAACAACCGTTGCAAACTGTCTGTTCAGCAAAGGCACTCCCAGGTGAACTTCACGCAGTTTCCGCAATCCGGCTCCCACCTGCCCGGACTCTCTTTGTGCTTTAAAAGCGCTACTCTCCTGTTCCTTGTGCAATCATAATGTTAGGGACGTTATGCAATTGACTTAAGTATTATAGCACAAGAAGAGTGGTTGGGCAAGGAAAAGTAGAGTTTAATCCGTAAACTCCGCGATTTCTTCCAGCGCGGCCACGATTTTCTTCAGCCCCGCTTCGTCTTCTTCAGTAAAGCGGTTCTTTAAAGGGCTGTCCAGATCCAGTACGCCTACCAGTTTTCCGTTTTTGTGGATGGGGATCACAATTTCCGCATTGCTGGCGCTGTCGCAGGCAATGTGCCCTGGGAACTGATGCACATCGTCCACCCGCTGCACTTTGTTCTGCAGCGCCGCCGCGCCGCACACGCCGGCACACAACGGGATGCGGATACAGGCCGGGTTGCCCTGGAACGGTCCCAGTACTAACGAATCCCGGTTCATCAGATAAAAGCCGGCCCAGTTTAAATCCGGCAGCGCATTCATCAATAACGCGGACGTATTGGCCAGCACCGGCAGCCAGTAGTTCTCTTCCTTACCTAATGCTTTTACCTGCTGCACGAGCAGATCGTAATCAGGTTTTGCCTGTTTTTTCTGTTGTATCATTATTTTTCCTTTCAAAAAACTTATAAACAACCATATTATAACTCTTAATGTATTATACCATGAATTAATCAGGATAACTTTTTATTAACGTTAAAAGTGTTTTCCAAATCACAAAATATTGTTATAATTATATTATACAGAAAAGCACTCTGTTTTATGAACTGCTGTTTTAAAAGTTATTTTAATATACTTTTTAATAACCAGGAGGACCCAATGAAAAAACTTTTTATTCTGACTCTGGTTTTGCTGATGGCCATCATGGGAACCGTCTCTGCTTCCAAGAGCAAATTCAAGGATCCCCGCTATGATTTCAAAAGCATTACGAACATTTATCTGGCGGAATCCGTTTATAACCCCGAAAATAAACAGTGGAAAGATCTCCGGCATGATGACAATCCCGTAAACCGCACGTTGAACCCCCTGCGCACCGCCATGGCGAAAAAGAACAAATATCTTGTGGTGCCACCGGAAGAACCGGCATGTTGCAGGGTAGATCTGACTCTTACGGTACATCTGGTTGGAACCTACACATACTGGAAAGAGCCATGGACAGAAGAAACCTATGAAAATGAAAAAATCGTAAAAAGAGACAAGGACGGAAAAGAAACAACTTACACCTTCCCTGTCAGAAAAGTCATCCATCATCCGGGAAAATGGATCACTAACGCCTATGCGGAAGTGGAATTTACCCTGAAAGACCGCGCTACCGGCCGGACAGTTTATAACTGCCGTGATGACCGCGCGCGGGATGATGGCGGCTACGACGGCATGTTGAACCGTATCTGCAACGACTTTGTCAATGATTTGAAGTAACCGCGCTCTCACAAACAGTTTTGTTTTATTGTCATAAAGGAGGTCTTTATCATGTCAAGATTTACATTACCCCGCGACCTGTATCATGGAAAAGGCGCGCTGGAAACACTGAAAACCTTAAAAGGCAAACGGGCCATCGTCTGTGTAGGCGGCGGCAGCATGAAACGCGGCGGCTTTCTGGACCGGGCGCTGGCTTATCTGAAAGAGGCCGGTATGGAAACGAAAGTAATTGAAGGCATCGAAAGCGATCCTTCCGTGGAAACCGTCATGAACGGCGCGGCCGTCATGCAGGAATTCCAGCCCGACTGGATCGTGGCCATGGGCGGCGGCAGCCCCATCGACGCAGCCAAAGCCATGTGGATCAAATACGAATATCCGGAAACCACCTTTGCGGATATGTGCAAGGTGTTCGGCCTTCCCAAACTGCGCACGAAAGCACACTTCTGCGCCATTTCTTCCACCAGCGGCACCGCCACGGAAGTAACGGCGTTCTCCATCATCACCGATTACCAGAAAGGCATCAAATATCCCATCGCCGATTTTGAAATCACGCCGGACATCGCCATCGTGGACCCGGACCTGGTGCATACCATGCCCCAGAAACTGACGGCCCACACCGGCATGGATGCCATGACCCACGCCATCGAAGCCTATGTTTCCACGGCCCACAGCGCCTATGCGGACGCGCTGGCCATCCATGCTATCGAACTGATCCAGGCGAACCTGGTAAAATCCTACAACGGCGACATGGAAGCCCGGGACATCATGCACGACGCCCAGTGCCTGGCCGGCATGGCATTCTCCAATGCGCTCCTGGGTATTGTTCACTCCATGGCTCACAAGACCGGTGCTGCCTTTGCGGATTACGGTGCCCACATCATCCACGGCGCGGCCAATGCCATGTATCTGCCGAAAGTAATCAAATTTAACTCAAAAGACCCTGCCGCCCTGAAACGGTACGGTGTGATTGCGGATTACATGCACCTGGGCGGCAAGAGCGATGAAGAAAAAGTCGATCTGCTGATTGCCTATCTGCGGAAAATGAACGACGACCTGAATATTCCGCACGGCATCAACCACTACGGACCTAAGGGTCTGCCGGAAGATAAAGGCTTTGTGCCGGAAGAAGTGTTCCTGCAAAGAGTGGAACGCATCGCTGCCGACGCCATCCTGGATGCCTGCACCGGTTCCAATCCGCGTCAGCCCAGCCAGGAAGAAATGGTGAAGCTGCTGAAATGCTGCTACTACGATACAGAGGTTGATTTCTGAGAATTCTTGTGAATTATGCAGGAGGGGTTGAATATGAAAAAGCTGTTTATTCTTACACTCGCATTGATGATGATTATCATGGGCTCCGCGTCCGCTTCCAAAAGTAAGTTTAAAGATCCTAACTACAATTTCAGTAACATTATGAATTTGTATCTGGCGGAATGCGTTTACACGCCCAAATCAAATCATCCGCACGATCTGCAGGAAGACAGCAATCCCACAGGCCGCGCCCTGAACTCCCTGCGAACCGCCATCGCAAAAAAGAACAAGAATCTTATTATACCTCCGGAGGAACCCGCAAGAGCAAGATTAGACCTGCATCTTGCCGTTCATACTCTTGCCACCTACACCTACTGGAAAGAACCCTGGGTGGAAGAAATATATGAAAACAAAAAAATTGTTGAGAAAGGAAGAGACGGCAGAGAACGGTCCATCACCATCCCGGTAAAAAGACTGATCCAGCATCCGGGTGAGTGGATTACCAATGCTTATGCCGAAGTGGAGTTTACGCTGAAAGACCGCAACACCGGACATACCGTTTATAACTGCATCGATACCCGGGAACGGCAGGATTCCGGATACGACGGCATGCTGAACCGCATCTGCAACGACTTTGTCAGTGATTTGAAGTAGCTTAATTCTTATGCAGTAAAACAAAACCGCTGCGCGGGAAATATTCTCCCGACGCAGCGGTTTTCTATTGCTTTAAAAGATTATCGGAAATATTTGCGCTGTCGCAGCCCTTCAAACAATATAATGCCTGCCGCCATGGCGACATTCATGGATTCTGCCTGTCCCGCCATGGGAATGAACAGACGCGTTTCCGCCGCAGCCTGCAATTCTTCTGTCACGCCATTGGCTTCGTTGCCGAAAATAAACGCCATTTTTTTGCTGATGTCTGCTTTATACACATTTTGTGCATTCTTCAGAGCGGTAGCTGCCGGTTCGTAACCATGGCGGTAGCACCAGGTGAATGCATCCTCCGGAAAAACATCCTGAATAACGGGCAAATGGAACAGTGAACCCATGGAAGAACGCACCACTTTTGGCGAAAATGCGTCTACACAGCCTTCCAGTAAAATGATTCCCAAGGCCCCCACCGCATCTGCCGTACGGATAATCGTGCCAAGGTTGCCCGGATCCTGAACACGGTCGAGCATGACAACGGGCGCATTGTTGTCCGAAGCCGTTCCCGGACGTAACTTCTGCAGACTGTCCTTTGGCATTTTAATAACAGCCAGCACACCCTGGGGCGTTTTCGTATCGCTGAGTTTTGCCATTACTTTCTCATCGACACAGAAAAGGCGTATGCCCTTCTCTTCTGCTCTTTTCATAATTTCATTTAATCGGCTTTCTTCAGCCTTTATAAAAAACAAATCCGTCACGTCGGCATATTGCACCGCTTCTGTCACCGCGCGCAGACCTTCCGCAAAAAAAGTTCCGGTTTCCGTGCGGTACTTTTTTTGTTTCAGGTTTGCAACATCTTTTACGCGCTGGTTGTTTACACTGGCAATGGTTTCCATATTATTCACTCCCAAAACAATTCCTGTTTCAAGTTAATTATAACATATAAAAAAAGAACCTGAATGAATTCAGGTTCTTTCTTCTTGTATATTTTTAACAAATTACAGCGCGCCTTTTGCGGTTTCAACCAGCTTTGCAAATGCGGCAGCGTCGTTGATTG
>JAEEGK010023031.1_pt1 | contig 13028 bp, 10 predicted proteins | sample 8958771 | NCBI WGS metagenome assembly JAEEGK01 (sample SAMN16246547, study PRJNA631951) | gut metagenome | biome: gut microbiome; feature: rumen; material: SC-attached | host: Bos | place: Iran: Karaj | collected 2018-10 | reverse complement strand
GGTTTCTGCGAAGAAACCCCGGCCTCTCTGTGGTGGCTGTCACGGAGGGACCGGGAGCGGATCCGGCCGGCACGGTGATCGGTGCGATCCTGTGCGGGCACGACGGACGCAGAGGCTGCCTCTATCACGTATGCGTGCGCGAGGATTACAGGCTGCGCGGTGTGGGCAAGGCGATGGTGGTCCATTGCATGAACGCCTTAAAGGCCGAGCAGATCAATAAGGTCAGTCTCATCGCCTTTACGAAGAACGACGTCGGCAATGCCTTCTGGAACCGGATCGGCTGGACGAAGCGCGGAGACCTCAACTACTATGATTTCGTATTGAACGAGGCGAATATCACCGCCTTTAATCAATAGACGGGAGTAAGATATGGAACTGGATAAGATCGCAGGCGGTGTCACGGCATCGCAGGGATTCAAGGCCGCAGGAGCGGCAGCAGGGATCAAATATACGGGGCGCGACGATATGGCGATGATCGTATCGGACGTCCCCTGCACGGCGGCGGGCGTCTTCACGAGCAATGTGGTGCAGGCCGCACCCGTGCGCTGGGACAGGAACATCGTCCGGAATGAAAAGACCAACCGGTCGGTACGGGCCGTTGTGGTCAATGCCGGCATCGCCAATGCCTGCACCGGTGAGGACGGCATGAACGCCTGCCGGGAAACGGCGGAGGAGACGGGACGCGTCCTCGGGATCGGCAGTGATCAGGTGATCCTGGGCTCCACCGGCGTCATCGGCGCCTATCTGCCCATGGACCGCGTATGCGCGGGTGTACAGCTTCTCAAGGACGCGCTTGCGGATACGGAGGCGGCGAGCGACAGGGCTTCGCGCGCCATCATGACGACCGATACCGTGAACAAGGAGATCGCGGTGCAGCTCACCCTGGACGGGAAGACCTGCCACATCGGCGCGATCAGCAAAGGCGTGGGCATGATCGAGCCCAATATGTGCACGATGCTCTGCTTCGTCACGACAGACGCGGCTGTGAGCCCCGCGATGCTGGACAAGGCGCTGCGCTATGCCGTGGCGGATTCCTACAATATGATCTCCGTGGACGGAGACATGTCCACGAATGACACGCTGGTGATCCTCGCCAACGGCCTTGCCGGGAATGAGGAGATCGCGGAGGAGAATGAGGATTACGTGCGGTTTGCGGAGACTCTGCGCGCGATGCTGATCGAGCAGGCGAGAAAGCATGCCGCCGACGGCGAAGGTGCCACGGCGCTCTTCGAGGTGCGCGTGGAGCATGCGGACACGAGAGAGCATGCGCGGATCCTCGCCAAGTCCGTCGTCAACTCGCCCCTCACCAAGGCGGCTGTCTACGGTCATGACGCCAACGGCGGGCGGATCCTGTGCGCGCTGGGCTATGCGGGGGTGACCTTTGACCCGGATCTTGTCGATCTCACGATCAAAAGCGCCGCCGGGGAGGTGCCGCTTTACCGCGCGGGCGCGAAGCTGGACTATGATGAGGAATTTGCCACCCGCGTCCTCTCGGAGAAGGAGGTATGCGCGCTCTGCGACATGCACATGGGTGCGGAGGAGGCCGTCGCCTGGGGCTGCGACCTGTCGTATGATTATGTGAAGATCAACGCGGACTACCGTTCGTAAGGAAAGGAAAGATACCGTCATGGAAAAGGATATGCAGGAGGTACTGAAAAAAGCCGAGGTGCTGGTCGAGGCATTGCCCTACATCCAGCGCTTCAACCGCAAGATCATCGTCGTGAAGTACGGCGGCAGTGCCATGAGCGACGAGACCCTCCAGAGGAATGTCATCACGGATGTCACCCTGCTCAAACTCGTCGGTTTCAAGCCGATCATCGTTCACGGCGGCGGCAAGGCGATCAGCAAATGGGTCGGCAAGGTCGGCAAGGAGGCGGAATTTGTGAACGGCCTCAGGGTGACCGACGCGGAGACGATGGAGATCGCCGAGATGGTGCTCGGAAAAGTCAACAAGTCGCTTGTAACGATGGTTGAAGAGCTTGGTGTAAGAGCCATCGGTATAAGCGGAAAGGACGGCGGACTCTTAAAGTGCGAGAAGAAGTATTCCGACGGAAAAGATATCGGTTTGGTAGGCAATGTTACCGAAGTTAACGAGCAGATATTGCTCGATCTTCTTGAGAAGGATTTCCTTCCTATCGTTTCACCCATCGGATTTGACGACTCGTTTGCTTCGTACAACATTAACGCCGACGATGCGGCATGTGCAGTAGCAAAGGCCGTAAAAGCCGAGAAGCTTGCCTTCCTTACGGACGTTGAAGGCGTTTACAGAGACTTTAACGACAAATCGTCGTTCATCTCAAGACTTAATCCGGACGAAGCGGACGAACTCATGAACAGCGGTGTTATCGGAGGCGGAATGCTTCCAAAGCTTAACAACTGCACATCCGCGATAAGAGAAGGCGTGAGCAGAGTCCACATCCTTGACGGACGCATTCCGCACTGTCTGCTTCTTGAGATCTTTACAAATCAGGGGATCGGTACCTGCTTTTACGACGCTTAGGTTTCTTGGTGCATCAAATGCGATGCGGGCGCAAAACACCGATCGATATAACTGGAGGAAGAAAAAATGACGCAAAAAGAATATATCGACAAAGCCGAGAGCGCTTTGTTGCACACATATAACCGTTATCAGGTGGTCTTCGATCACGGTGACGGAGTTTATCTTTACGATCTTGACGGCAAGAAATATCTTGATTTTGTGGCCGGAATTTCGGTATTCGCTTTCGGATACAACTGCAAAGAGTATAACGATGCGGTAAAAGCCCAGGTAGACAAGATCATACATACTTCAAATTATTACTATAATGTTCCAGCAATAGAGGCGGCCGTTAAGTTAAAAGAAGCATCGGGCATGGACAGGGTATTCTTTACCAATTCCGGTGCCGAAGCGATCGAAGGACTTATCAAGACCGCACGCAAATATGCTTTCTTAAAGGACGGTTCGACCGATCACGAGATAATCGCGATGGAACATTCCTTCCACGGACGTACGATGGGAGCTTTGTCGGTTACCGGCAATCCTCATTACCGTGAAGCTTTTGAACCGGGTATAGGCAACATTAAGTTCGCTAAGATGAACGATTTTGAAAGCGTAAAAGCACTCGTTAATGAGAAAACATGCGCTATTTTATTTGAGACAGTGCAGGGCGAAGGCGGGATCTATCCCGCAACTAAGGAATTCATGGAGCAGGTACGTGCATTATGTGACGAGAAAGACATTCTCATGATGCTCGATGAAGTTCAATGCGGCATGGGGCGTACCGGTTATATGTTCGCATGGCAGAAATACGGTATAAAGCCTGATTGTATGGCAGTTGCAAAGGCTCTCGGATGCGGCGTTCCGATCGGGGCATTTCTGATGACGGAAAAAGTCGGTGCACATTCTCTCGTTGCGGGAGATCACGGAACCACTTACGGCGGCAACCCGCTTGCAACGGCAGCGGCTTCGAAGGTGTTCGATCTTTTCAAAGAGAAAGATATTCTTAAGAATGTTAAAGAAACGGGTGATTACCTTTATGAAAAGCTCGAATTGTTATATAATGAGAGAAATGACATTGTCGGACACAGGGGACTGGGTTTCTTACAGGGACTTGAATTTGATCACCCGGTAGCGGAGATCATCAATAAGGCGCTCGAAAAGGGACTTGTGCTCATTAACGCCGGAACGAACATCATTCGTTTTGTTCCTCCGCTCATCGTTTCTAAAGAAAATGTCGACGATATGATCGATATTTTGAAAAGTTGCCTGTAGTCCGGAAATAAAGCTATAAGGATCAATATGAAATTTCGTTACAAACTGATCGCAGTTTTGCTCATTGCGGTGTTTACATTTATCATTTATAAGTTCGGAGTTAACGAAAACCGCGAGGCCGAGGAGGAAGAAAAGCAATCTTACTACCAGACCGAGACGGTCTATCTTGGTTACTCCGACGAAGCTTTTACGGACTTTTATACAAGTGCCGCAGTTGCATTTCATGAACAGAACCCGGATATAAGAGTCATTCCGAAACTTATCGAGGACGACGAATATATTGAGTCGATCAACGACCTTTCCGTAGAGGGAACGGAGTTTCCCGATGTGTATGTTATCACGAACGATACGCTCGAGAAGGCCTACCTTGCGGGTCTTGCAAGTGAGAATGCAAAGTCGACCAATTTAGTCAATGATACTCATTTCCCCAAGGCAGCCATTTCGGCCGTCACTTACAAGGATAAGCAGATCGGATATCCTCTCTTCTTTGAGACGAGTGTTTTGGTATACAACAAGACCTACCTTGACGAGTGGGTCGAGAAGATGAAGGTCGAAGGCAAGCAAAAGGAAGAAGAGCTTACAAGAGAACAGATCGAGGCGGAAGGCGGTGTCATTGAAGAAGGTGACTTCGCGACCGAAGAAGCCCTCGAAGATTACGATTACGACAATCTGACCGTTGAAGACATCATTCCCGAGACTTTTGAGGATATCAAAGGCTTCGCGGATGAGTACGATGCGCCTCAGGGCGTAGACGGTGTCTTTAAATGGGACGTTTCCGATGTATTCTACAATTACTTCTTTGCCGGCAATTACATGATCGTCGGAGGAGAAGCCGGAGACAATACCGACAATATCGACATTTACAATGAGAATACGATCAAGTGCATGAACGTATATCAGAATCTGAATCAGTTCTTTTCCATTGATGCCGAGACATCAAGCTACGATTCGATGCTTGAGAACTTTTTCGAAGGGAAGTTTCTTTTTACCATAGCGACTTCGGATGTTATCGAAAAAGTAAAGCTTAAAGAAGAAGAAATGAGGACCGCTCGCGAGGAGAGTCTGGCAGCGTTTGAATCGACCAGGAAAGATCTTGACAGCCAGCTTGCGGCGGGTGCGATCGATCAGGATAAATATGACGAGAAGATGAAGACCGCGCAGTCGAAGATAACTCCTGCTTTTACTTTCGGCTTCCATCGTATTCCCGAGCTTACCGACGAACTTAAGTCGCGTTCGCTTTCGGTTACCGACGTTCTTACCGTAAACGGCTATTCCGAGCATGCGCTCGCCGCCAATAGATTTGCGGCTTTTGTTACGACCGAATATTCAAAGAACCTTTATACCAAGACCGGAAAGATCGCTTCAAGTTACGATGCGGCTTACGAGGATCAAACGCTTATTCTTTTCCAGGAAGAATATGCCGATTCCATCCCGCTTCCCAAGATCGTTGAAGCATCGAATTTCTGGGTACAGCTTGAGATCACGTTTACTAAGATCTGGACGGGAGAGGATACCGATAAGTGGTTAAGAGATCTTTCCGAACAGATCATGACTCAGGTCATGGGTGAAGATTACAAAGAATCAAAGATAAAAGTTGAATAGAGAGAAACATGCTTTTTAATTCGATCAGTTTTCTTATTTTTTTCCCGGTCGCAGCCGGATTATATTTTGTGATCCCGCGTAAGTTAAAGGCAGCCTTTTTGCTTCTTGCAAGCTACTTTTTCTACATGTGCTGGAATCCCAAATATATTGTGCTCATTTTGATCACCACCGTAGTAACCTACACGGTGGGACTCCTTATGGGTAAAGATATGTCCGATAAGAAGAAAAAGGCCGTTATGGGCGTCGGTTTCTTCGTAAATTTCGGACTTCTCTTTTTATTTAAGTATCTCGATCTTTCCATCTCGATCATCAACAAATTGTTAAGTCCCCTTCATGTAAGCGCGATAAGCAATCCGTTCGATTTCCTGTTACCCGTAGGTATTTCTTTTTACACGTTCCAGGCGATCGGATATTGCATCGACATTTACAGAGGTGACGTCAAACCCGAGAAGAACTTCATAAAATATGCACTGTTCGTAAGCTTTTTCCCGCAGCTCGTGGCCGGACCCATCGAGCGCAGCAAAAACCTTCTTTCTCAGATAAATGAGATGGGTACAAAGAAAGCACTTTTTAACCGTGACAGCATCGTTTCGGGATTTACCATGATGATGTACGGTCTTTTTATGAAGATGGTCATTGCGGACAGAGTGGCGATATTTGTCGACAGGATATACGGGAATATTTACCTCGTGGGAACGGCAGAGATGCTTCTTGCCGCGTTTGGTTTCTCAATCCAGATATATGCCGATTTTGCCGGTTACTCCGCCATCGCGATAGGCGCCGCCAGATTTATGGGCATCGATCTTATGGAGAACTTCAACACGCCTTACTTTGCGGTAAGCGTCGCAGATTTCTGGAGACGCTGGCATGTGTCGCTGAGCACATGGTTCCGCGATTACGTATACATTCCGCTTGGCGGCAACCGTAAGGGAACAGTGAGAAAATATGTAAATCTTATGATCACTTTCCTTGTGAGCGGTCTTTGGCACGGAGCCTCGTTAAGTTTTGTGGCATGGGGCGGCATACACGGGATATATCAGGTGGTCGGCGATCTTACAAAGCCGATAAAAGAGCGTGTTTGTAAGGCACTTGGCGTTAAAAAGGATGTTTTCAGCTATAAACTCGGTCAGATCGTTTGCACGTTTTTACTTACCACATTTGCATGGATCTTTTTCAGAGCAGGCTCCATAGGGGTGGCTTTGACTTATATAAAGCGCATGTTCACAAGGTGGAACCCGTGGGCTTTCTTTGACGAATCACTTTATACATGGGGACTTGACCGCGTGGAATCGCTCATTTTGTTTGTGGCGATGCTTGTTCTTTTTGCCGTATCGATCGTAAGATACAAGACCGGTGACGATATCGGAAAAGCGTTACTTAAGCAGAACCTCTGGTTTCGCTGGGCAGTGCTCATATTCTTTATGATAACGATCGTTGTTTACGGTGAATACGGTATCAATTTTGATTCGAACAAATTTATCTACTTTGATTTCTAGAAAGGCAAACTATGGAAGGCACAACGCGTAAAAAAGTAATAGAGGCCGTCTCAATACTGCTGTTTTTGGCAGTTTCTTCGTGGTGCCTTTATAAAGTTTACGATGTGCTTCGCTGGAAGGACACAACCGGCGATTATCTGTCGAGCTTTGAGCAGCTTTACGCAACGGATAAGAACCTAATCGACGTCGCGTTTGTCGGAAGCAGCCACTGTTTCTGCGGCGTTACGCCTGCCTTTTTGTGGGAAGAAAAAGGTTTCTCCGGTTTTGATATGTCGGTTTCAGGTCAGGACAGAGCTTCCGCTTACCATCACATAAAGGAACTGTTGAAGACTCAGTCGCCGAAGGTTGTGATGATCGACCTTTTTGCAGTCACATTTGATGAGCATGCCGAAGAGGGCAATGTTTACAGAAATCTTTTGAGCATGCATACCTCCAAAAACTCCGTGGAGCTTGTGAAGGATTATGCTAATAAGAGCGAGTGGGAAAACTATATTTCAAGATTTCCGATCGTTCATACCAGATATAAAGAACTTACAAAATACGATTTTGATCTTCCGAGACAAAACGATTACGGTCGCGGTGCACTGTTTCAGTTTAAGGAAAATCCTCAGACCGAGTATGTGATCGATGAAAAGAAGGTCAAGAAGGCGGAACTGTCGGCAGAAAACAAAGAGTGGCTTGACGAGCTTATCAAGCTTTCAAAAGAAGAAAACTTTGAACCGGTATTTATGATCCTTCCGATGGTAATGGACGAAGAGATACGTTCCGTATTTGATAGTGCCGTAGATTATTTGGACGATAACGGCATCGATGTACTCGACTTTAATAAGATAAGCGGTATAAATATAGACTACGAAAAAGACTTTGCAGATCCGACGCATCTTAATTCATACGGTTCCAAGAAAGTCACTCTTTATCTCGGAGATTATCTTGAAGACAATTTTTCTCTTGAAGATCACAGGGGTGATAAGAGGTATTGGCAGTGGGATGACGATCTTATCTGGTATTATCAGTCAAAAGCCGCTTATGAGCTTGGTGCTTTGGATTATTACGATGACGTGCTGGCACATGTTTCGACCATGTCAAATGTTTTGGCGATCATCAGCCTTGAAGGCATTAAAGAAGATGAACCATACGATTATTACAATGCTTTGTCAGCGCTTGGAATGAGTTATGAAGATTATCTGTCGGGCGGAAAGTGGCTGTACAAAGACGGCGTGCTCACAAAGGTTCATGAAAATGATCCGGCCGAACCCGATTACGTATATGACATAAACGGGAAGGATACGCTTAAGATAAGATACGACGGCGATTATCTTCACGACGGGAACATCATGCTAAATAATGAATCGCTGTATGCTCACGGCGCAAAGGTTACGATAGCCGTATACGATCTTTTCTTGCAGGAACCCGTTACCGTAAAGGGATATTGATCATATAGTACTGAAAAAAGAAAAAAATCAAAATAATGTATTGAAATAATTGAGGGGAGGCTTTAAAATGGCTAATTATCCGACACCACACATTAACGCAAAACCCGAGGACTTTGCAAAGACCGTATTGATGCCCGGCGATCCTTTAAGGGCAAAGTTCATAGCAGAGAATTTCCTCGAATCACCGGTGCTTGTGAACAATGTCCGTTCCGTGCAGGGGTACACCGGAACTTACAAAGGCACCAAAGTATCGGTAATGGCAAGCGGAATGGGTATTCCGTCGATCGGAATATACTCCTATGAGCTTTTCAATTTCTTTGATGTGGACAACATCATAAGGATAGGCTCGACAGGAGCGTTAGTGCCGCAGGTAAAGATAAGGGATATCGTGTTTGCTCAGGGTGCATGTACCAATTCTGAGTATCAGGCACAGTATTCCATTCCGGGACATTTTGCTCCCATAGCCGATTATCGGTTACTTTCCACGGCGATCAAAGAAGCAGAAAAACTTAACGTAAATTATCATGTCGGTAACGCACTTTCATCGGATGTGTTCTACAATGCGGACCCTGAGTTTAATGCGAAATGGGCACGCATGGGCGTCCTTTGTGTTGAGATGGAGGCAGCGGCGCTTTACATGAACGCGGCATATGCAAATAAACGTGCACTTGCCCTATTTACAGTATCGGACAGCCTTGTTACGGGCGAGGCTACTACGGCAGAAGAGAGACAGAATTCATTTACTCAGATGATGGAGGTTGCGCTCAATACCGCCGTAGCTATGGAGAAATAGTTACAATGAAAGATGAGAAACTTACATTTGGGGAAACACTTAAAAATGCTTTTTTTGCTATAAAACTGGGCAGGGTCAATACAAAGGCCCTGTTCTTTAATATAGCTTTCATAGCGGTATTGGGATATTTTCAATGGGTGTTCTTTTCATCCGTATTTATGAAAAATATCGTTGATAGCCTCGATAAAGGCGAAGGCTTCAAAAAGATATTTATCTACATTATCGTCTGCGGTGTATTGGTAGGTTCCATGAACCTCTACCAGCATTATTTCGAGAACGTTACTCTCCCTATCGAAAAAACGAGACTTTACGGGAAACTCTACAGAAAGCTTTTTGACAAGGCTAAAAATGTGGAGTTAAGCTGCTACGAAAATGCCGATTTCTATAACAGGTATACTATGGCTATGGACGGAGCCGACGAGCGCATCAGCGATGTCATGAGACGTTTCTGGGGCGTGATCTTCGGAACGATCGCAACCGGCTTTGTTTTTTACCTGATGTTTGAGATCGACAAATTTGCGGTCATTTTCATTATCTGTCCTTTGATGGGCAATTTCCTTTTCGGAAGCATAAAGAACAAATACGAATTCAAACGATACAAAGAGCAGGTTGCGGGCAATAAGGTTTTAAATTACGTAAGCCGTGCAATGTATCTTCCCGATTACGCAAAAGAGATGCGCCTTTTCGGCGTTTTCAATCTTCTTAAAAAGCAGTACAACGACGCTACCGACAGAAATGTGAAAGCGGCCGAAAAATATGCTTTTCCCAATGCTTTTGTCAATTTCTGGAAGATAACCTTTACGTTTTCCGTGATCTTTGAGGGCATTTTGTTTTACGCCATTTACAGAAATCTTGTCACAAAGTCGATCTCGCTCGCGGAACTTACCATCATGACGAGTATGATGGTCTCCATGACGTGGATACTCATAGGACTTTTTGATGACATCGTCAATTTCATGAAAGACGGCGTTTTCATCAACAATCTTCGCGGATTTTTGGAGTACGAAGAAAAAATACCCGAAAACTACGACGGTATCATGCCCACCGAGTTTGAATCGCTTGAGTTTGACAACGTTTCTTTTTCTTATGACAAAGAAGAAACGATAAAAAACCTTTCTTTTTGCATAAAGAAAGGAGAAAACGCGGCGCTCGTGGGACATAACGGCGCAGGCAAGACCACGATAATAAAGCTTTTGTTAAGGCTTTACGATCCTTCAAGCGGTGAGATAAGGCTTAACGGAAAAAACATAAAAGAATACAATCTTCACGCCTACAGAGAACTGTTCGCGACGACTTTCCAGGATTTTGCGATCATGGGAATGACGATAAAAGAAAATGTTTTAATGGGCAGAAGATACGAAGACAACGACAAGGTTGTGACTGATGCGCTTAAAAAGGCCGGAGTTTACGACAAGGTCATGAGCCTTGAAAAGGGACTCGATACCGTTATGACCAAGGAATTCGACGAAAACGGTGCGGTGTTCTCGGGCGGTGAATCGCAGAAGCTCGCCGTATCAAGGACATTTGCGAAGCCTTCGGATGTAAAGATCTTTGACGAGCCTTCAAGCGCTCTCGATCCCATAGCCGAATACGACCTTTTCAAAAACATCGCAAAAGAAGGAAACGAACATACGCTTTTATTCATATCTCACAGACTTTCAAGCGTAAAGCACTGTGATAAGGTGTTCATGCTCGAAAAAGGAACTCTCGTCGAAGAAGGTTCACACGAAGAACTCATGGCGCTTGACGGAAAGTACGCCAAGATGTACCGACGCCAGGCCAACAATTATCTTGCCATAGAAGACGGAACGGAGGGTGCTTAACATGAAGAAAAATAAAGAAAACAAGCAGCCCTTCAGACAGGTTTGGGCAAACAACTTATTCCTGATAAAGCTTTGCTTTAAAGCGTCCCCCGCACTGGTTATCTTTCCGGTATTGGATGCGGTAAGAAATCAGGTATCGATATTTTTTGAGCACACGGTCGGAATAGGATATGTGCTCGAGGCAGCGGAATTCGGATATCCGTTTAAAAAAGTCGCGATGGTGATACTGATCCTGTTTTTATGTATCTCCGTCGGTATGGTGTTTACCGTCTGGGTAGGCGATTATGTTCGCGCCAAGGAAGGCCCTAAAGTAAGCAGGAAGATCAAGCTTATGCTTTACGAAAAGGCCAAGGATCTCGACCTTGAATGCTACGACAATCCCGATTATTACAACGAGATGGTGCTTGCCATTTCCGAAGTTGACAAGCAGATAGACCGATGCATCATGTTCTTATCGAACGTATTCTCGGGACTTGCGACTTTTATCACTTCGGCGATCTACTTTTTGCATAAAGACGGTGTATCTATACTCTTTGCCGTAGCTTCGTTTTTCGTGACCTTTTTCTTTATGCAGGCTTACAACAGGCTTTCATATAAGATAAGAGTCGACCGCAATCCGTTTGAGAGGAAGCGTGAATACGTTAAGCGTGTATTTTACCTTCCCGACTGCGCAAAGGAGATGCGCTTAAATCCCGATGTAACGGGCATTCTTTACGACGATTTTGACAAAGCCAACGAAGAAGTATTGAAAGTCGAGAAAAAGAACGCGAAGCGCCATTTCATACTTCAGTATATAGGTAATTACGTCGGAAACGATTTCTTCTGCGACGTCATTTACATTACATACCTTGTGTTCAGGGCAACAATTATGGGAGCGCTTTCTTTTTCCACGGTTGCAATACTGTACAACTCGTTCGGGCGTATGAAGAGAGGCCTTAGGGTATTCACGGACACATATCCGTTTGCGTGCGAGTCGAGCCTTTACGTACAAAAGATCAGGAACTTCCTTGAGTACGAGACGAAGATCAAATCGCTTGGCGACATAGAGCCTGACGGCTCGGCCAAAGACGTATCGGTACAGGACCTTTCGTTTGCATACAATAAGTCGGGCGAGATGCTGCTTAAAGATATAAACATCAACATAAAGCCCGGCGAAAAGATCGCTCTTGTAGGTTACAACGGAGCCGGAAAGACGACGCTCGTAAAGCTTCTTATGCGTCTGTACGATCCCGATTACGGAAAGATCGTTATGGCCGGACACGACATAAAAGATTATGTCGTAAAGAAGTTCAGACGCTCGATCGGCGTTGTGTTCCAGGACTTTAAGATATTTGCCGGAACGGTTGCCGAGAACGTTGTCATGGACGAGTACGATCCCAAGGAAGAAGAAAATGTCCGTACCGCTCTTACCGACGGCGGACTTATCAAACGTATCGATAAGATGGAAAAGGGACTGGACAGCTTCCTTACGACCGAGACAAGAGATGACGGTATCGATCTTTCGGGCGGCGAATCGCAGAAGCTTGCCGTATCGAGAGTGTTCTACCAGAACGCCGGACTGATGATCCTCGATGAGCCCTCGAGCGCGCTCGATCCCATCGCCGAATATCAGCTTAACCATGCCATGCTCACCGCTACAAAAGACAAGACGGTCATTTTTATTTCCCACCGTCTCTCCACCACCCGTATCGCGGACCGCATCATCATGCTGGAAAACGGACGGATCGTGGAAGAAGGAACCCATGAGGAACTCCTTGCACGGGACGGCAAATATGCCGGCATGTGGAAGGTTCAGGCAGGAGCCTATATGTAAGCAGGATTTATGAGAAGGAGGAGAGAAACATGTATTATGCTTTTATCGCTTTTTTGGGACTTATGATGCTGGGATTGGGGCTTTTTATGGTGATCAGCCCCAGGAATGCCACCAAAGCAGAAGAACGGGATAATGAACAGGCCGTGGCAAGCGTTAAGAAAAGAGGCTTTATTATTGTCGCCTGCGGTATCGTGGTGGTGATCATCGGGATCATATCCATGTTCACGTTGAGATAGACGGAAAAGGAAAGATAAGATCATGAGAGAGTTTTATATAGACAGTGACGGGATCCGTCTTCACGCAAAACTGGATTTTCC
>JAEEGK010023029.1_pt1 | contig 13028 bp, 13 predicted proteins | sample 8958771 | NCBI WGS metagenome assembly JAEEGK01 (sample SAMN16246547, study PRJNA631951) | gut metagenome | biome: gut microbiome; feature: rumen; material: SC-attached | host: Bos | place: Iran: Karaj | collected 2018-10 | reverse complement strand
GGTATTTCCTTCACGTGGAGTCGGAAAGGGTAAAATGCACCTCCAGAGAAATCTCCACACCTGCGGGTAGTCACCAAACCGGACAGGGAGATATTCCGCCGCCTTCTGGAACGCTATTCACTGAAAGGAAATGAATGCCTTTTCATCGATGATTCGCCAAAGAATGTCGAGGGGGCCATACGTGCCGGCCTCAGCGGAATCGTGTTCCATAGTCCTGAGCAGTTGTGGGAGGATCTGAAAAAAAGCGTAAATTTGTCCCCTGAAAATAAAACCTGACCATGTCTGAAACCATCGAAAACGAACTTAGCCCTGCAATCCAGGAGAACCCGGTTCAGGAGAAAAAGAGCTTCTGGGACGGAGAAGTCTGGAGGGCCATCAAGTATGCCCTTCTGTCGGCAAGCGCCGGTGCAATAGAGTTCCTCGTCTTCACCCTGCTGAATGAATTTACTTCCTGGAGGTACTGGCCTTGCTATCTGATAGCGCTCATCATCTCCATTATTTGGAACTTCTATATCAACCGCCGCTTTACTTTCAAGAGCGACGTGAAGGCTCCGGGAGCGCTGCTGAAGATTGCCGGATACTACGCAGTTTTCACCCCTGTGAGTACCTGGGGCGGCGATTACCTCGCCGAAACCCTCCTCTGGAACGAGTATCTCGTCACCGTCCTTAACCTCTTCTTCAACCTCTTCACCGAGTACGCCTTCCAGCGCCTCGTCGTCTACGGAAAGATGGTTGACAACCGGAAGAAATGAAGAAAAAAGTAGCACTTGCGCTGGCGAGCGGCGGGCCCAGGGGCTTCGCATATATCGGGGCCATAGAGGAATTGCTGGGGCGGGGATATGAGATCAGCTCCATAGCCGGGACCTCGGCGGGCTCCCTGGTTGGCGGCATATTCGCGGCCGGCGGCCTGGACGCCTTCAAGGGCTGGCTATATTCCCTGGACAAGATCAAGGTCCTGTCGCAGATGGACATAAGCATCAGCCTGAACCATCTCGTCAAGGGCGAAAAAATTATCGAGACCATAAAGACCATAGTCCCGGAGGTCAATATCGAAGACCTGCCCATTCCCTTCGCGGCGGTCGCGACCGACCTCTACACCGGAGAGGAAGTGGTCTTCCGCGAGGGCCCGCTTTTCGAGGCCATCCGGGCGTCTATTTCCATTCCGTCGATGTTCCGTCCGGTCAAATGGCAGGGGAGGACCCTGGTCGACGGCGGTCTGGTGAACACTTTTCCGCTCAACCGTGTGGCGCGGACGGAGGGTGACATCCTAGTCGGCTTCAATGTCAACAGTATCGACGCTTCCCCAATCCACGAATATCTGGAAAACCAGGCTGCCCTGGAACGGGACGAAATCGCCCGCAAGGAGGAGGCCCGGGAACTGCTGCGGGACACCCTTGCCACCGACCGGAGCGAGCTGCTGCGCCAGGTCCGCAGGGCCGGGGCCCAGGGACGCGAACTCCTGAGGGAGACCATCGAGTCCCAGCGCCTGTCACGCCGTCTGGAGTCGGAAGGCCGCGAGAGCGGAATCCCCGTCGACGCCGAGGACAACTATGCCACGGTAATCGACCGCAGTTTCGGGATTATGAACGGGGTGATCGCCCGTCTCGGCGCTGAACTCTGTCCTCCGGACATCCTGGTCGAACTCCCCTACGACTCATACCAGGACATCAGCAGTTACTCCCACGCCGAAGAAATTGCCGCCAAGGGCCGGGAACTTATGAGCGCCGCCCTCGACCGCTTCGAGGGGCGGTGAGGGCGGCGTGCGCTTGAGCCAAATTGCAGCTTACTGTCCTTCAGGCAGGCCGAGGAGTTTCGGTACGCTTCCGCTGAAATCCCAGGTGGCTGAAGGCCAGCCAATCTTCTGGGCCAGGGCGGAAATCGTTATAGTCGCCGGCGCAGCGTCGCCTGCGTCAGTCCATGCCCTCTCGGCCGACTTGCCGTGGTAGCCGGACACGAAGAGATTGTGGCCGGTGATGTGGTGATCCTTGCGGAACGGCGGCCGGTGGCTCTGCACCGTCAGCGCCAGCATGTTCCACTGCTCCTGCGTCAGCGGATCGAGCTCGCGCCAGGCCTGCAGCGCACGGAGATGGACGGACTGCGCCTCCATCTGGCCCAGGGTGCCGGGAAACTCCGGATGCGCCCGCTTCTTCCAGTAGCAGACGCCGTTCCTATGGTAGAACGTCACGTCACCCACTGAAGACCAGCAGTCGGAGAAACGGATATTGGGCTTGTACCTGGGCATAGGATGAGGATATGTCCGCAGCATCCGTCATAGTGTCAGCAATCTCGCTGACATCCGATACAGGGAACTGGACCTGCGGCAAGCCCGAGATCAGTTCATCAGCTGCGAACAGCGCCTTCACCCCAAACCTGCCGCATATCCCGGCAACAGCCTGGCCCGGCATAAGGGTAGGGATGTTGATTGCGACACAGCCGTATGACGTCACCGCGAGGAACATCTCGACAGCGTCGATTGTCGTCCTGTCCCAAATACCTACGAGGTCACCCATTCTGAGACCCATCTCTGCGAGAACGGTCCTTCTGCGCGCGACTCTCCTGCAAACCTGATTGTATGTATATGTCTTTATCTCATCGCTCAGTGCCGGGCGGTCGCCCCATTCCGACTCTATCCAGGAAAGGAACTGAGGGACGGTAGGAATGTAGTGGATATGATCACGTTCCACCTCGGGAATCATGTCATGGAAGTAGTTGCCTGTCATTGTGAATACCCTTTAATTAACTACGGCAAAGTTACTCGCGAGACACCTTGCTGCCAATAACAAAATGGCAGGGAAGTGTAAAGTTCAGGGTAATGCTGATCAGATCGACAGGACACCCAGCACGTTGATCAGCTCAGGGTCGATTGGCTTGTCCATCTTGATAGCCCTTGAGAAAGGCACGTAGACTATGTGGTCGTCGTCGATGCCGACCATGATGTTCCTCTGTCCCTCGTCGAGCGCCTCGATTGAAGCCACTCCCAGACGGCTGGCAAGGATTCTGTCATAGGCGGTCGGCCTTCCACCCCTCTGGAGATGGCCGAGGATCGAGACACGCACATCATATCCGGGATATTCCCTGGTCACCCTGTCCGCATAGTACTGCGCCCCTTTGCCGTCCTGAGGGCTTTCGGAGACAAGCACGATCGAGCTGTTCTTGCTCTTGCGTATGCCCCTTCCGATGAACTCGGCGAGCTGGTCGACGTCAGTGCTGTCTTCAGGAATGATCGCGGCCTCAGCACCGGCCGCGATGGCGCTGTTCTGGGCAAGGAAGCCTGCGTCCCTGCCCATCACCTCCACAAAGAAGATTCGGTCGTGGCTTGTTGCCGTGTCCCTTATCTTGTCCACGCAGTCCACTATCGTGTTGAGCGCCGTGTCATAGCCGATGGTGGTATCAGTTCCGTAAAGGTCGTTGTCAATAGTACCAGGGATACCGATGCATGGCACATCGAAGTCCTTTGCGAAGTCCTGGGCTCCGGCGAGGGAGCCGTTTCCTCCGATGACTATCAATGCGTCCATCCCATGTCTTGTGAAAGTCTCGTAGGCCTTCTGTCTTCCTTCGGGTGTCCTGAACTCCTTGCTCCTCGCACTCTTGAGGAAGGTGCCGCCCCTCTGGATCGTGTTCGACACGCTCTCCGTGGTGAGGTCAACCACCTCGTCCTCTATAAGTCCCTGGAATCCTCTGCAGATTCCCTTGACGGTCCATCCCTTGTGTATCGCCGCCCTGGTCACAGCCCTGACGCTGGCATTCATACCTGGAGCATCACCTCCTGAGGTGAGAACTCCGATGCATTTGATTTCTCTCATTATTATGTTTCGGTCCGTGCTCTGTTTCTCTTCCGGACCATTATGAATGGCATCAAAACAGATGCCTGCATGCACCGATGTCATTTACAATTTTGCCGTGCTTTGTAAACATCGGATGAAATTACCGCCAATAAAAGTTTCGTCTCATCTATATTTATCTAAATTAGATTAAAAAAAAGACGTGGTAAGGATAAAACAGGTAACGACGAGAAGGGAACTGAGACAATTCGTCCATTTTCCCAATGAACTGTACAAGGGCGACAGATACTATGTCCCTCAGGTCGAGTCAATGGACATGGCCACCCTGTCCCCGAGGAAGAATGCTGCCTTCGAAGTGTGTGAAGGCGTATACTGGCTTGCTCTGGATGAGAGCGGGAAAGTGGTGGGTAGGGTGGCGGCAATAATCAACCACAGGTACAACAGCAAGGTGGGGAAGAAGATATGCCGGTTCGGGTGGATAGACTTCATGGATTCCAAGGAGGTCGTCGACGCACTCATGTTCAGCGTCGAGCGCTATGCCAGGCAGAAGGGGATGACCATGGTTGAAGGCCCGGTCGGATTCCTGGAGTTCGACATATCCGGAATTCTCGTGGAGGGCTTCGACAGGCTGCCTACAGTGTACGGCAAGTACAACCATCCGTACTACGAGCCTCTTCTCCTGTCCTGCGGGTACACCAAGGGAGCAGAGTTCGTGGAGTATCTCATAGACGTGCCGGAAGATACTTCGGCTCTTGAGCGTGCGGCAGGGATCGTGGCACTGAAATGCGGCCTGAGCGAGGGGCATTACAGGTCGAAGAAAGAACTCGTAACAAGGTATGCCGACGGCCTCTTCAGGGTCATGAATCAAGCCTACTCGAGGCTTCACGGATTCTCCGAACTGTCCGAGAGGCAATGCGCTGACCTGAAGCGTCAGTTTGGAATTTCCGCTTCAAAGTGACCCCCTACGTCCGCTCTCAAATTGACCCCCTTTGTCTTTCCCTGAAAAAAGTTGACTCGTAAAACACGAGCTAACTATGTTTCTTTATCAAACCAGAAAACGAGATCTCTACTATGACCGTGTCATTGAGTTGTATTTACAGACCGGTTTTGGGAAAAAGAGACTTTCTCGATTGATTCCCGAAGTCGATCCTAGTACAATTCGCCGATGGATTGCTAACTTTGTAGCGGAAAACCCGCAAGTAGCATCCATGAAACGAGGTAAAGCAACAAGGCCGTCTCCTACTCCTTCTCCGGAGGTTCCTGCAGAGGGACTTCCCCAAGATGTTCAGGAACTCCAGGCTGAACTCAAGAGACTGCGGGCGCAGCTGACCAAGGCGGAGATCAAGGCGGAAGCGTATGACGAACTCATCAACGTTGCCGAAGCCAAGTTCAACATCCAGATTCGAAAAAAAGCTGGCGCCAAGCAGTAGACAACCTGCGCGCAAAGAACCCCAAACGATATGAGGTTCAATATCTTTGCGAACTGTTTGGCGTAACGAAGCAGGCCTATTACAAGCACGACGAATCAAAGGTAATGGCTCGCGTGGCCAGGGAGTCCTTTGCTCTGGAGTACATCAAGGGTATCCGGAAGAAAGATCCAGGAATAGGTGGAGTCAAGCTTTGGCGCATGTACAGGCGCGACTTCAAGGACAATGACCCCATCGGGCGCGACCGGTTCGTGGATATCATCAATGAGCACAACCTGAAAGTCCGGTTGAAGGTGCGGAGACCTAGGACAACAGACTCGTCGCATGGCCTTCCAACATACCCTAACCTAGTAAAAGACTATATCCCTACGGCACCGAACCAGCTTTGGGTAAGCGATATCACATACATCACAATCTGGCTGGACACCTGGCATTATATATTCTGTTATCTGTCGCTCATTCTGGATGCCTATACCGAGGAAATCGCAGGATGGAGCGTCGGTCCAACGCTGGAAACCGCCTATCCTATCGAGGCACTTAAAATGGCATTGAAAAGGATTGAGGGGAAAGCGGACATCAAGCTCATCCATCACTCTGATCGCGGCTGCCAGTATGCGAGTTTGGACTATATAAAACTGCTGAATGACAATCATATCAGCATCAGCATGACGGAATCAGGAGACCCTAAGGACAACGCTCAGGCGGAGCGTATCAACAACACGATGAAGAACGAACTTCTTAAGGATATGCGGTTCTCCCGCATTGATGAGGTCTTGGCAGCAGTGGCCCATGCCGTGGACTTCTACAATAACGAACGCCCCCATATGAGTATCGACATGATGACACCGTCCATGGCGGCCTTCTGTGAAGGGAAAATCAAAAAGCACTGGACCAGTTACCGAGAGAAGGCGATCCGGGAGAAACAGGCATTGGAAATCCCTGAAAATAGTTTACCTTTGCCTGTCGTTCAGGGGTCTCCCTCCGGCCTACGGCCGTCAGTCAACCCCTGAACGGGATAAGACCTGGTAAGACAACCAAAAACAGGGATAAGGACGAAAGTCAACCTATACCAGTAATAACGTAAACCAGAGTCAACTTCTATCAGGGATAGACTCCATCCGGAGTCAACCTAAATCCGGAAAGGACACTTGTCCGCTCGTAAATGACCCCCTGGATTTATAAACAGAACCCTAAATAGAATGCAGGCTGTTGTGGTTTTTCATACCTACAGCCTGCATTTCGGATTCTGATGAAAGAAAAAGATAACGGGGGTCAATTAGGTGCGGATTGAGGGGGTCAATTTACTGCGGATTCTCCAATCAAACGCTATCTGTACCGCTGATGAAGGTCATTGGATTCGGCGATTCCATCCTGAAAGGAGTGGTCCTCACGGACGGGCCGTCCATGAAATACAGTTTGCTTCAGGCGGGCTTCCTGGAGCAGGTCTGCGCAGCCAAGGGTCTGGAACTTGCGAACCACGCCCGCTTCGGAAGTACCATCTCTGCTGGCCGCAGTATTTTCGACCGTTTTGTCCGTACCATCGGGAAGGGTGACATAGTGCTCTTTGAGTTCGGCGGAAACGACTGCGACTTCCCATGGGCGGAAATCGGGAAGGATGCGGCGTATCCCTGGGAACCTCTCACGCCGATTAAACGTTTTCAGTCAGAATATGCCGATATGATCCTTCGATGCTGGGAGAAAGGAGCCCGTCCGTTAATGCTGTCCCTACCCCCGCTGGTGCCCAGCCGGTTCTACCACCATGTAACACGGGGACTGGACCCAACGGGCAAGGAAAACGTGCTCAAATGGATGGCCCAAAGTACGGACTGTGTCGGCAACTGGCACGAGCAGTACAACCTGGCCGTTTTCTCGCTGGGACAGGTGCTGGGCGTGCCGGTGGTGGACATCACCACGCCGTTCCTGCTGCGTCCGGACTACTTCAACTTCATCTGCCGCGACGGCATCCATCCCAACGAAAGAGGCCATGCGATCATGGCGGAGTGGCTGCTTGGGAATAATAGGCAGCATCAACTTCCAGCGTCGATATGTTGTACACCTGACAGCCCTTTGCGGTAGTCAGAAGGAGAAATGCCTGTGTGCGTGCGGAAAAACTTGTTGAATACGCTGGAATTGGCAAAATTCAGTCTCCAGACGATTTCCTTGATGGAGAGGTCGGAGTAGCGGAGCAGGTTCTTGGCTTCCAGGACCACGTAAGTGTCTATCCAGTCGGGGCCGCTGCGTCCGGTGGCCTGTTTGACGATTTTGGAAAGGTACTTCGGCGTCAGGCACAGTTTGTCTGCATAGAACTGCATGCTTCGCTCGGAGTTGTGGTACTGCGTCACCAGAGTAACGAAACGCTCCACCACCTGATTGGTCCTGAAACTGCCTTCCAGAACCTCCTGCGGCTCGGCGACGCTGTCGGACCAGATGTCGTCGGCGAGATAACTGAGCGAAGAAAGCAGTCCCGAGATTATCTGCCGCTTGTTTTTCGGCGATGAGTGAAGGACCAGTTTGCCCAGCGTGAAGAAGTGTTCGGCCAGCAAAAGCTGCTCCTCATTCAGCCGCACGCACGGATTTTTCAACATCATCAGGCCGTCCTGATAGGCCTTCCCGAAATCCACATGCAGTCCGGAAACGAATTCTCGGGACAGGACGGCGAAGATGAGTTCCGTCTCCTTCATCCGTTCCCTGTCCAAGGCGGGGATGCGGATGATGTTTCCCGGGACGCTGATCAGGAGGGATCTGTCGCTGATTTTGTATGTATTCAGGTTGAAATCAATCTGGAAGTTCCCCTTTTTCAGAAAAAACAAAATGTAACCGTCGAAGCGGATAGGGTATTGCAGCAGGTCCAAGATTCTGGTGTCCTCCAAAGCGCTGCTGCCGCTTGCTTCACCCAGAATGAAATCACTTCCCATGGCATATTCATCCACGATAGAAGACAGTCTAAGAATCTGGTCGATTCCTACAGTTTGCAGTTCTCGTTGCATTTTGGTCGAATTATTTTCTTTTGTTCGCAAATATAACAAATCTCGGGTATAAAAGGCGATTATTTGGGTAAATATTCTACCAAAATACAATTAATAGGCGATTTTAAGGATTTTTTGTTGACTTTTTTGGCCATATCTTTGCAACTGAAATTTGAGATGGAATTAATAAAAAGTCGAAACATGAAGAAACAGCTTTCATTGATTATCCTCCTGATGACCTCCTTGTCCATATCGACCCCGGCCCAGGAGTTATCGGTCCCTGCGGTCCTTACGCTGGAAGACTGCAAGGAAAGGGCGATTCTCTCCTCCAAGGACATGGAACAGGCCCGGACCGAAATGGAAATGGCCTCCTATGACCGCAAAATCGCTTTGGCCAATTATTTCCCGAACATCAGCGCCACAGGCGCTTACCTTCATAACAGCCGAGACATCGCTCTTGTCAGCGACACCCAATCCCAGCTGCTGCGAAACGCAGGAACGCTCCTGCAGGGGGAACTGAACACGGCGGCATCGGGAGCCATCTCCCAGGTGAGTGCCGCCATGACTGACAAAATGACGCAGCTGATGACCGCCATCCAGACAAATCCCGCCCTGGCGGCCGAGTATATGGGAAGTCCCATGTGGCAGACCATCCTCGGGATGCTTATCGTTGATTATTAGCGGTTTATGATTTTTATGCGCGGATGTTGACTTCTTATTTACACCCGATCATTTCCCGATGCAGTATCTGCTGAATATGTTGCCGAGGATTTCGTCGGAGGTGATCTCTCCGGTAATGGCGCCAAGGTGGGTGATAGCCCTCCGGAGGTCTTCTGCGAGAAGGTCTGATCCGGCCCCGGAAGATATGCTTTTCCTGACATCAGCGAGAGCTCCTTCGGCTTCTTTCAGCGCATTGTAATGCCTTAAATTGGTCACTACAGTCTGGTCAGATTCCAAAGAAAGGTCTTTTTGAGTCTTGACGAGGGCTTTTTTCAGTTCTTCAAGCCCATCTCCGTTCTTTGCGGAAATATATAGCTTAACAACTTGTTCTTTAGGTGATGAAACAGAATTGTTTAGAATATTAACATTAATGTTATCACCAAGAAGGTCCGCTTTATTCAGCAAAACTATCAGACTTTGCCTTGAAAGATCAAGCCTGGATACTATATCAGAAATCGAAGCCTCATTTTCCTCTTCGGATGACGTGACATCGAGCAGTGCGAGAACCACGGAGGCCTCGGAAATCTTCCTGTAAGATCTGGAGATGCCTAGTTTCTCTATCTCATCGGAGGTGCTCCGGAGTCCGGCGGTGTCGATGAAACGGAACAATATGCCATCGAATACGACAGTCTCTTCGATGGTATCCCGTGTGGTCCCCGCGATGTCGGACACTATGGCTCTGTCATCTCCGAGAAGAGCGTTCAGCAGGGTGGACTTCCCGGAGTTGGCCGCACCGGCGATGGCGACCGGTACTCCGGTCCGCAGCGCGTTGCCGTACCTGAAAGAATCCGTAAGTTTTCGGATATGATCAAGAATCTCCTCGACCAGGGCGGAGACCTTTTCCCTCGACGCGAATTCGACATCCTCATCCGAGAAGTCAAGCTCCAGTTCCAATAGGGAAGCGACCTCCATCAGTTGTCCTCTCAGACCGGCCAGTTCCGAAGAAAAGCCACCCCTCAGCTGGCTGAGCGCAACCCGGAGAGATTCTGAACCAGTAGATGAAATAACGTCAGCAACAGCTTCTGCCTGAGCTAGATCCATTTTACCATTCACGAATGCACGGCGTGTGAATTCACCAGCCTCGGCAGGTCTGGCCCCGGAGTCGCAGAGCTTCCGCATTATCTCGGATGCGACATAGGACGAGGCATGGCAGGAGATCTCAGCCATGTCCTCTCCGGTATAGGAGTGGGGGGCTTTGAAGAAACTGACCAGCACTTCGTCAGTGTCATCGATGACTCCGAATTTCACGGAATATCCCTTAGCCTCGGCTGCCGACCCTGAAATGAACGCGACAACCTTGTCTACGATGGCCATGGTGTCACGGCCGCTTATCCTTATCACGGATATGGCACCGGTGCCCGGAACTGTCGCGGGAGCGACGATGGTATCTTCAAAGCGTGAAATATCCATATTCATCCTTAATCAGTGCGAAAATAACTAAAAAATGAGTAATTTTGTCAATTAATGTGGTCATTATTTTGGAGCCCTAATGAAAGAACGTAAAGGCGCAACACTCAGACTGGAGAACGGGATGGAATTCCGCGGTTTCTCCTTCGGTTACGACGGACCGTGCGACGGCGAAGTTGTTTTCTCAACAGCGATGGTTGGCTATCCGGAATCTCTCACCGATCCTTCATATTCAGGACAAATCCTTTGTGTAACATATCCTCTTATAGGTAATTATGGCGTGCCAAAGGAAGGAACGGATCAATTGGGAATATCCCTTAATTTCGAGTCGGAAAGGATATGGGTGCGGGGCCTTGTCATAAGCGATTATTCATTTGACTACAGCCACTGGGATGCTGTGAAGAGCCTGGATGAATGGCTTAAGGAACAGAAGATCCCTGGTATATTCGGGATCGACACGAGGGCGGTCACCCAGGTCCTCCGCGAAAAGGGCTCGATGCTGGGAATGATCGTTCCTGACGGAACAGTGAAGGACTTCCCGGTCGACGACCCTAACCTCGAAAACCAGATAGCCATAGTCAGTTGCCGCGAAGTTATCAGATACGGAAGCGGTCCGAAGACTGTAGTCCTGGTGGACTGTGGCGTCAAGCACAACATACTCAGGTGTTTCGTAGAAAGGGGAGTAACCGTGCTCCGGGTCCCTTGGGACTACGATTTCAACAAGCTTGAATATGACGGACTGTTCATCTCAAACGGCCCGGGAAACCCACAGTTCTGCAATATAACCGTCGCGAACCTGCGGAAGGCCATGGAAGGCGACAAGCCAATTTTCGGAATATGCATGGGCAACCAGTTGCTGGCTCGTGCCGGCGGCGCGAATACATATAAGCTGAAATACGGTCACCGCAGCCACAACCAGCCGGTCAGGATGGTGGGGACCAACCGCTGCTTCATCACATCCCAGAATCACGGATTCGCAGTAGACGACAAGACTCTGGGAGAGGACTGGGAGCCGTGGTTCGTCAACATGAACGACGGGACCAACGAAGGTATCAGGCACAGATCCAAGCCTTTCTGCTCGGTCCAGTTCCATCCGGAAGCATCCAGCGGCCCTACCGACACTAATTTCCTTTTCGACGAATTCATCGGCAAGTTATGAAGAACGACAATATAAAGAAAGTCCTTATCCTCGGCTCCGGTGCGCTCAAGATCGGGCAGGCCGGCGAGTTCGACTATTCCGGTTCGCAGGCTCTCAAGGCTTTGCGTGAAGAGGGGATAGAGACCGTCCTTATCAATCCCAACATTGCGACGGTACAGACATCCGAAGGTGTCGCCGACAAGATTTATTTCCTGCCGGTTTCCGCATATTTCGTCGAGAAAGTAATCGCTAAGGAGCGCCCGCAGGGCATCCTCCTTTCATTCGGAGGCCAGACGGCTCTTAACTGCGGTGTTGAACTGTTCGAGTCCGGAGTTCTCGACAAGTACAATGTCCAGGTGCTCGGCACGCCTGTGCAGGCCATAATGGACACCGAGGACCGCGACCTGTTCATAAAGAAGCTCGATGAGATAGGGGTGAAGACCATAAAGTCCCATCCAGCCTCCAACCTGGAAGAGGCGAGGGAAGCGGCCCGCTCCTTGGGATTCCCGCTAATCGTCAGGGCTGCATATGCCCTCGGAGGACTCGGATCCGGCTTCTGTGACAACGAGGCTGAACTTGAAGAGATATGCGGCAAGGCCTTCTCATTCTCCCCGCAGGTACTCGTTGAAAAGTCCCTGAAAGGATGGAAGGAGATTGAATATGAGGTCGTCAGGGACCGCTACGACAATTGCATCACAGTGTGCAACATGGAGAACTTCGATCCTCTCGGGATACACACCGGAGAGAGTATCGTGGTCGCCCCTTCCCAGACTTTGTCCAACAACGACTACTATTTCCTGCGGGAGCTCTCCATAAGGATAGTAAGGCATATAGGTATCGTGGGTGAGTGCAATGTGCAGTTCGCCTACGATCCAGATGCAATGGATTACAGGGTCATCGAAGTGAATGCGAGGCTCAGCCGGTCCTCGGCGCTTGCTTCCAAAGCGACCGGATATCCGCTTGCGTTCGTGGCGGCCAAACTGGGTCTCGGCTACGGGCTGTTCGACCTTAAGAATTCGGTCACCAAGACCACTCCAGCCTTCTTTGAGCCTGCCCTGGACTACATCGTATGCAAGATTCCTCGTTGGGACCTGAGCAAATTCCACGGTGTCTCAAGGAAGATAGGTTCATCGATGAAAGCGGTGGGCGAGGTTATGGCTATCGGCCGCAGTTTCGAGGAAGCCATCCAGAAGGGACTCAGGATGATCGGGCAGGGAGCCCACGGCTTCGTGGGCAACAAGGAGTTCCAGCTGAACGATCTCGAAGAGGCCCTGCGTGAACCTACCGACAACCGTATATTCGTAATATCCAAGGCCCTGCAGGCCGGATACACGGTAGATCAGATCCACACGCTTACCAAGATTGACAAGTGGTTCCTGAACAAGCTCGAGAACATCGTGCGGACATACGAGGAAATGCACGGATATGACGACATCAAGGATATGCCGGTGGAACTGCTGTGGCTTGCCAAGAAAGAAGGATTCTCCGATTTCCAGATCCAGCGCGCGGTATGGAAGGATGCCGGGAACCAGGCTGAGAATATGGACAAGGTGCGGAGTGTCCGCAAGTCCAAAGGAATCGTTCCGGT
>JAEEGK010023023.1_pt1 | contig 13030 bp, 10 predicted proteins | sample 8958771 | NCBI WGS metagenome assembly JAEEGK01 (sample SAMN16246547, study PRJNA631951) | gut metagenome | biome: gut microbiome; feature: rumen; material: SC-attached | host: Bos | place: Iran: Karaj | collected 2018-10 | reverse complement strand
TATTGTGAACCAGTTACGTTTGCGGCATGGCCAAAGTCTGGAAGTGCGTCCGTCGGCACATGGATGGGAATATCAGCTTCCGCATCCTTATTCAGGCCGTGTCGCATGGGAAGAATATGAAACCTTGGACGCCAATGTCCGCGACGGTCTTTCGCCGGAGGAATACGTCAGAAGCATGAGGGAGCAGGATCGCGATGAAATCGTATTTTGACACGGCGATTCTCATTTATGCACTGGAAAACGGCTCGGTGCAGGCAAGAAATTTGTTGGAAGATTCCATGCGGCGAGGAGTCGTGGGCATATCCGTCGTCACCATTATGGAATATTGTACGGGCTGTATGCGTCATAACAGGACCGATATGGTGACGCGGTTCCGGCAATTTTTGAGGCAGTGCGATTTTGAGATTCATTTGATTCAGGAGGAGACCGCTTTTACAGCGGCGAAAATTCGAGCGGATTACCCGGCTTTCAAGCAAATGGATGCGTTGCAGCTTGCAAGCGCGATAGTTGCCGAAGCTGATGTGTTCTATACCAATGACAAACAATTATTGCAGTTCGCGCATGAAAGAATGAAAGTCGTCGGATTTGAGGAGTCGTCCAAAGAGTGAGATAAAACTTGCGAAGAGTGGAGTGTGAGGCTCCGCTCTTTTTATTTCTGCCGTGTATAATAATAACATTCTCCTAAAATCTACTGCGTTTTAGGAGAAAAGAGGGCGATTAGGAGAAAAAATCAATAGCTCTGTATCAGCTTCTTATAGTACCCTTCTTCTTCCATCAGGCTCTCATGCGTGCCCCTCTGCACTACCCTTCCTTTTTGCAGTACGATGATCTCGTCGCAGTCGCGGATGGTCGAAAGGCGGTGGGCTACGATGAAGCAGGCGCAGCCGCGCCGCCGCACGTTTTTCATGATCTCCTGCTCGGTGATCGGGTCAAGGGCGCTGGTGGCTTCATCGAGAATCAGGAGCGACGGGTTCGCCGCCAATGCTCTCGCGATTTCTATGCGTTGGCGCTGGCCGCCGGACAGGTTGTAGCCGCCCTCTTCCAGCATGGCGTCGTAACCGCCGCGCATCAGCGAGATGTCCTCATGGATCATGGCGTCCTTTGCCGCCTGGATGATGTCCTTTCGAGGTATGTTCGGGTTGAACAGCGCGATGTTCTCGGCCACCGTTCCTTCCAGCAGGAAGATTTCCTGCTCGACCACCGCCACGGACTGGGCGAAGACCTCCCGGGGAATATCCTTCGACGAGACGCCGTCGAAGAGGATCTCGCCGGACCAGGGCTGATAGAGGCCGGACACCAGCTTTGCCAGCGTTGATTTGCCGCTGCCGCTCTTGCCGACGATGGCGACGCGACGGCCCGGCTCCAGCTTCAGGTTCAGCTTCTTGATCAGCGTGGGCAGCGTGTGGGAATAGCCGAAATTCACCAGCTTCAGCTCCAGCCGGCCCGAGAGTTTTGGCGGCAGATTCTGCATCGCCTCCGGCGTCAGCTCCTTTTCCTCGTCCAGCGGGTAGCGGTAAACGTCGTTGATCTTCATCATCTGGGAACTGGCCTGCTGGATGTCCTGGGACATGGAGGTGATGCGGTTGACCGGCGCCTGGAAATTGGACATCAAATTTTGGAACGCGACGAAGATACCGACGGACATCAGGCCGTCCATGATCGAGAAGCCGCCCTCCGACATGACGACGGCGCCGTTGACGCCGCTGAGCGCCGCCGGAACGAAGTTGATGAACTGGCTGTAATATTCCTGCTTTTGCGACATGGTCAGGAAGCGCGCGTTGGCGTCGGCCCATTTGACGAAGAAATCGTCCTCGTTGCCGTTGGCCTTCAGCGTCTCGATGGTGGAGATGCCCGAGACGCTGATGCCGTAGAGTTTGCCCTGCTCCTGAATGAGCTTCATGCGCTGCTCCTTCAGCCATTGGTAGCTGGCGTAAGTCACAAAGATATTCAGCGCGGTGAAGACGACGCCGATGACGGTCAGCTTTACGTTGTAAAGTACCAGCAGGAAAAGATAGAATACGGCGATCCCGATGTCCAGCACGGTGGTGGCGAGATTTCCCGTGACAAAGTTCGCGATGGATTCGTGGAACTGTACGCGGGACGCGATCTCGCCGGAATAACGGGTCTGGAAGAATGCGACGGGAAGTTTCAGCACATAGGCGAGGAACGATGAGGAATTCTGTATCGTCATTTGTCCCTGCCATCGGAGCAGACACCAGGAGCGCAGGAAGTTCAGCGTCAGCGTCAGCACGAGAGCGATGAAAAGCGCCAGCAATATGTCGAAGAGCCAATTCCGATGATTGTAGGTCAGCACGTCGTCAAGGAAGGTCTGGGAGATCAGCGGCACGCCTAAATTGACCAGGGACAGGCAAAGGCCGACGCCGAGAATGAAGGCGAGAGCGCGGCGGTCCTCCAGGATATCGGAGAGCAGCGTCAGCCAGACGCTTTCCGGCTCGCCGTCCTGCACGAAGCCCTCGTCGGGACGCAGAATCAGCGTGATGCCGGTGAAGCTTTCTTCAAATTCATCCCAGGAAACGCTGCGATGGCCCACCGCCGGATCGTTCAGGAAGACCTCGCCGGTCTTTTCGTCGTAGCCCTCGAAGACGAGGAAATGATGGAACTCCCAATGGATAATGAACGGCGGAATTAGATTTTTCAGCTCTTCCGGCGCATAGGAAAAGCCCTCCGCTTTCATGCCGAGGGTTTCCGCCGCCGTCATCACGTTGCTCGCATTGCTGCCGTTGCGGCTGACGCCGCAAAGCTCCCGAAGCTGTTCCAGCGGCATATATTTTTTGTAATAGCCTAAGATAATGCCGAGGGACGCCGCGCCGCACTCCGCCGCCTCCATTTGCAGGACGACGGGGGTCTTTTTGCGTTTCCTGCCGTAAATGAAGGAATCGAAATCCGGCAGGCGGTCCCAAAGCGATTTCAATTTGCTGCCCATATCAGTCCGTCCTCAGCCATTGCCCCATCTTGTCGAACGCATAGGCGAACGGGGACTTCCGGTCGACGATGGCCGTAGCGGTGCAGGTCATGCCCTCCTGGACGTTCTCGTTCGGGCCGAAGAGCGTCGTCCAGAGATAGCCGGATTTCGTGTTGTTGTCGCGGGTCAGCTCCACGCGAACCTCCATGATGGCACCGCCGCATTTCTGTATAATCCAGTTCGCGAATTCCTTATTGCCCGTCCAATAGACCACGCGGTCGCTGGTTACCGGGTAGGCCGAAAGCTCGATGACCTTGCCGACCAGAGAGCCGTACAGCGACGAGTCGATGGCTCCGGGGGAGATCTGGATCATGGAACCGGGCTTCAGCTTGTTTCCCGTCAACGCAGGCACGAAAATGACGCTGATCATGTCCTGGGATTCCGTTACGTCCACGTCGTAAATCGCTGCGCCCGATTGCACGATTTGCCCTTCGCGCATACGCTGGGACGTGATGACGCCGTCGAAAGGACTGATCACTTGCCCTTGGTGCTGCAGCTCTTCCTTGGCCGAAGCGAGCTGGGCCGTGCGCGACCGCATATCTTCGTAGCTGCTGGCGGTGACCGCCTGTTCCGCGTTCAGATATACCTGCTGCTCCAGCTCCGTCTGCTCGATGACTGCCACCACGTCGCCTTTTTTCACCGTATCCCCGACTTTGTTGCGCATCTCCAAGATGCGCCCTCCGCTGACGGGCGCAATGTTGGTGACGCCGCTGTCGTCGGTGATGACGCCGTAGCCGGTCACCTGTTCCGCCATTACGCCGAAAAAGGCCCAGACGAGAACCGAGAACAGAGAGATGCCCACAGCCGCCAAAGCGATCCAGCCTGTCGAGCTCGTGATGGAAAAAATGGCGCCGGCTTTTTCCGGCCGCTTCAGTTTGTCCAGCGCTTTTTGCTGGAAAATCTGGTTAGAACTCATAATCCTTCGCTCCTACTTTCATGCCTTCGGTGTAGACCGACGGATCGGCCACCACCACCGGCTCTCCCTCGGACAGCCCGGAGACGATTTCTATCAGGTTGTATCCTTCGATTCCGCATGTTATCGTCCTCCGCACGAGTCGGGAATCCTCGTCAAGGGTGTAGACAAAATTTTCCCCGGTTTTCGCGTCTTTGTGGATGCTCTGACGCGGAATCGTCAGTTTGCGCACGGTGTCCAGCGAAGCGATCTTCACGCCGCCGTAATAGGTCGGTTCCAAAATGCCCGCGGGATTTTCCACCTGCCATATCACCTCGTGCAATTCGGCGTCGGCATTTGCTTCCGGGATGACCTGGAGCAGGGACATATAGAATTGGTTGAGTTTCAGCTTTGTGTTCGGAATTGACGATTCGCCGAAGGGATACGCCTTGTGTGTCAGCCGATAGGGCTGGATTTCCAGAATGAATCGGTCTCCGACGGACAGAAGCTGCATGAACCGGTCATGGGGCAGTACGGCGCGTGCGCCCAGCTGCCGGATATCCGCCAACATGAAAATGGGCTCTCCGGCGCGGACGTATCTGCCCGCCTCACGGTAGACCTGAATGATGTTCGCGGTGCGCGGCGCTGTGATTGTCATCTTGCTCTGCTCGGACTCCATCAGGTCGCGCTTGGCTATGCGGCTTTCCATCTGGGCGCGGGCGGCGTCCCGCTGGGCCACGGCGCTGTCGTATTCCTGCAGGGAAATTGCGTTGTGCGCCACCAAATACTCATAGCGGCTTACGGTCTGCTCCGCGTTGATGAACTGCGCCCGGGCCGCCTCGATGTCGGCTTCCGCCGAAGCGGTCTGCGCCAGAAGGTCGTTGTTGGTCATCGTGGCGAGGACCGCTCCCTCTTCCACCCGCTGGCTCTTCAAGACGCGTACTTCGTTCAGCACGCCTTCGTACTGTGCCGTTACGTCGATGGTCCACGGCGCGCGCACGGTCAAGTTCACATCCTCGACGATTGCGTGGATGTCCCGATAAGCGGCGTGCGCCACAGGCAGCACCGTATATTGGGCCGCTTCCATCTTTTCGATATGGCGGCGGCTGGCGTCGTTGATGTAAATGCCGTAGGTCACGACGAACACCACGATGCATATGACGCCGACAATGGCGATTTTCAGATATTTTTGCGCATCCACGGATTTGCCTCCATTGTCATGACAAAAGATTTCATATTAACAAGAAAATATTCGCCACACTTCTCCTGTATTCCTTCCCGACGATAAAATTTCATTAAAAAAGAGCGGAGATTATTTCCTGTCATCTCCACTCTTTTCTCTGCCTTATCAACGAATCAAACTAAAACCGTCGCGCCGCCGACCTCGGCTTCCGCCACAGGCAATATCCTCTCTTTGCGAAGTTCCTTTTCAACGGTAGTATACAGGATTGCGTTCGTTTTCCGGGTCCCTGCGGAATGAATCGGCGTTTTAATGAGTTAGATCAGGAAGAGGATGCCGACCGCCACTACATCTATCTCCGCTCCGGCAGTCGTGGACGTGACAAGCGTCTGCAATTCGACGGCTCCCACCACGATTTCGGCGTGACTTTCTACGGTAGTCATCGTTTCCGCTACCTCGAATGTATCTACTGCAACGGAGCCACCGCCCGCGACCATTTTCAGCTCGGCAGCGGTCAGGGTCTTCGGGGACGCCGGAAGGATCATGTAGCGCGTATCCTCTGTGTTTTGGATAATGCGGACTTCCACGCCTTCGGGGATGATGACGTCCTTTTTCTCCGCCTGGTTCAAAAGCCCCTTGGCAAGGGCTTGCATGGCGTCCTTCGCGTTCTCGTGAGGAATGACCAGATACTTGACGAGCTTCGGCTGCTCGATGACCTTGTAGGTCACGCCTTCTTCGACCACGAAGCCCGCTTCGGATAATACGCTCTCCGGGTCTTCGATAAAGCGCTTCTTGTACGCCTCGTCTTCCCAGCACTTCGCGACGACCTCTCCATACTTCAACGGATTCTGCTTTTTGTCTGCCATTGGGTATTCTTCCTTTCCGGGATTATTGGATTTTTATCAGATCAGTACCAGGACCGCGGCAACGGCGACTTCTGCCTCTGCAAGATATGTGGTCGTGGTTGCGTGGACCTCCGCCTCGACGGTGACGTTGACAACCTCGCCGACATTGACGACGTTCGTCGCGTTCTTGACGCTGTCGCCGCCCGCGACCATTTTGAGTTCCGCTTCCGTCAGAGTCTTCGGCGATGCCGGAAGAATCAGGTAGCGCATGTCCTCGGTGTTTTGGATGATGCGGATTTCCGCGCCCTCCGGGATGACGACGTCCTTATTTTCCGATGCGTTCAGAAAACCTTTGGCGATCGTCTGCACGCCTTCCTTTGCGTTCGCGTGGGGAAGCACGATATACTTGACGAGCTTCGGCTGCTCAATGACCTTGTAAGTCACGCCTTCCTCGACCACGAATCCCGCCTCGGAGAGCACAGTCTCCGGGTCTTCGATGAAGCGCTTCTTGTACGCTTCATCCTCCCAGCACTTTGCGATAACTTCTCCGTACTTCACGGGATTCTGTTTCTTGTCTGCCATAGATACCAGCCTTTCTGTCTTTCTTATCTGCTCGATGCAGGAAATATTATTTCTAACAGGCTACGATCTGAAGATACGGAACGGTCGGGCCAACCACTGCCGTGACGGTCGAGGGGGAAACAGTGCCGACTTCCATTACGCCGCCTTCGGCGACAATGGCCACCGTGGCTTCCTGCACCACCGGGCCGACTACGGTAACGGCTGCGGCGTCGCCGCCCGCCGCCATGGAAAGCTCGGTTTTCGTCAGGGTCTTCGGCGAAACCGGGAGAATCAAATAGCGGGTATCATCGGTGTTTTGGATGATACGCGCCTCCGCGCCCTCGGGAACGATGACGTTCTTTGCTTCCGCCAAAGCGAGCAGGGATTTGGCGACGGCCTGCACGCCCTCTTTCGCGTTTTCGTGGGGAAGCACGATGTATTTGACCATCTTCGGCTGCTCGATGACCTTGTAGGTCACGCCCTCCTCGACGGTGATGCCCGCCTCGGCCATGACGCTTTCCGGGTCTTCGATGAAGCGCTTCTTGTAGGCCTCGTCCTCCCAGCACTTGGAAATGACTTCGCCGTACTTCATGAGATCTTGATTCTTGTCCGCCATAGATATCTTCCTTTCTTATTCTTAAATCAAAACGATAACGCCAACAGCTACGACGCCGACGCCGACCTCGGCCTCGAACTCGAATGTGGTCGTGGTGGACGCAACTTCCACTTCAACGACTGCAGCGGCCCCTTCGGCAATCAGGGCGCCGTTCGTCGCGCCGACCACGTTGGACGACACTTTCAGGTAATCGCCGCCCGCCACCATCTTGAGCTCGGCCTGGGTCAGGGATTTCGGCGACATCGGGAGAATCAAATAACGGATATCCTCGGTGTTCTGGATAATGCGGAGCTCCGCGCCCGCGGGGATGATGACGTCTTTCTTCTCCGCCGCGTTCAGAAGGCCCTTGGCAACGACCTGTACGGCCTCCTTAGAGTCGTCGTGGGGAATGACCATATACTTGATGAGCTTCGGCTGTTCGATAACCTTGTAAGTTACGCCTTCCTCGATCACGAAGCCCGCTTCCGTCAGGACGGTTTCCGGGTCTTCGATAAAGCGCTTCCTATACGCCTCGTCTTCCCAGCACTTGGAGACGACCTCGCCATACTTCAACGAATTCTGCTTTTTGTCTGCCACGGGTATCCATCCTTTCTTTATAAACATTCTTCTATTAGGATAAAAGATTACGGTTGATTTTGCAAGAAAAATTGCGAGTTTCCCACGCGTGTTGTGGATAACTCCAACGGTTTTTTTGAGTTTGTCCACAGACTGTGGATAGGATTGTGGACAAGTTATGATTGTTCATAAGGCTCAAGGAACAGCCCTGCCAGTTCGAATTTTTTCAATATGAAAAACACATTGGCGGGAAACGCGTCCTGTTCCTCCATCAGCTCTCCCGCGATGTCGTAGGCGGTCTTGCCGCCCTCCCGGAGCTTTTTCAGCACGTCGTGATACAGCGTCGGGGAAAGATCGTCCGCGCCCCGGAATTTCAGCCGGAGCTTGTTCGGGCGGCAGAACTCGACGCCCTCCTCCGTCTCGTCAAAAGTAATGCCGGGGCGGAGATACAGCGGCATTTCCTTCGAGAACTCCGGCTCCATATAGCGGTCGATCATGGACGTCAGAACGCGCTTGAAATCGTCAAGGTCGGAGAAAAATTCCTTCGCAATGATGTATTCCCCGGTGGGGCGCTCTTTCGATGCGCCGCAGGGCGTAAGCAGCCGGACGGAGCGTTCGGCGATATTGACGATAAAGCCGCTGATGCAGGCGATGGTGTTGCCGTCGTCGTCCTCCACATGTTCCAGGTTGCTCTCCCGCGCGCGCCCGGCCTTGGCGAACTTGTTGCTCGGCGCCTCGGCGAACTGGGGCAGCAGCTCGACGCAGAGCAGTTCCTCGATCGTGAAAGTCTCGAAAATCTTGTGCAGGATGTCGAGGCTCAGCACCGAGAACCGGTGTACGCGCCGCTCCTTTTTCAGCGCGTCGAGAAGATACTTCCGGGTGCGCTCCGGCTTCCGCATCGACGCCGCCGTAGTGAGCTGCGGAACATGGCCGAGAATCTCGAAAAAGTCGGCCGTGAATTTTTCGTAATCCGGATTGTCGAGCGGCTCGGTGGCGTAATAACAGGTGCCTTCCCCAGCCGCGCCGCCCAAGGTCTCCTTCGCAAAGGAGAGGATTCCCTTCCAGAGCTCGGCGTCCTCGTCGTAGCGGCTGACCTTTTGGAGCCGTCCCGCCATGACGCCGCAGAACGGGCAGCCCACCGAGCAGCCGAGGTCCAGCTCGAAAGTCATCGGCACATGGATCAGGGCGCTGTTCCTCGAGCCGAACTCCGACCAGCAGCGGTTTTGCTGGCGGGAACGCCAGGCGCGGAACGCGGGATGATCCGGCACGCAATATTCCTGTCCCATGCGGGTCCGTTCCTCGATCTTCTCCCGGATAAAGCCCCGGTAACGGCGCACGACCCGCGGAAGCTCCTCGGGCGGACGTTTGCTGTATTCCAGCGCCATTTCATTGACGCAGAGGATTTTCACCGAAAGGACGTCGATATGGTGGAGCCCGTTGGCGGCCAAAGTCTCCTCCGGCGCGGCCAGGAATTTATCCCGAAACCCCGGCTCCAAAGTCCAAAGCTCCAAAGCCCGCTTAGCTTCCGCCACCTCGCGGACGTACTCGGCGTCGTCGCAAGCGGGACTGATGACATGCTTGATTTCCAAATCGCTCACTTTATCTTCACACTCCATTCATTGCTTCCTCGCGTGCATATCCACCGCCAGCGACAGATACTCGTGCCCTATATGCACCATCAGGTTTTCCCCGCAAAGCCATGCCAGCGCTTCTTTGATTTCCTCCTCGCCGTATTTCACACCCAGTTCCTCGATCAGCGGCGTCTCCTGCCTTACGGCTCGGCAGGCGCGGTACAGGTCGGCCCGGACGCCCTCCAGATGGTAAACGGCATGCTTCGCTATTTTCCGCATATCGAAAATGTCGACCGCGTTCCCCGTGTCCTCCATATCGAGCCGCTGCAAACGGTAACGTTCCTTGACCCACTGGGTCACGATCTCCTGCAATTTGCGGTAGCCTTCGCCCTTCTTGGTGAGATCCCAGCAAAGCTGAAGCTCCCTTTCATCCACCGGCTCGAAAATGTATGCCGACCGCTTGATGAATTCCCTGTCCGCGTAAACAAAATCATAGCTGCGGGCAGGGCGCAGATGCATCCCGTACTTCTCGGGATTCTCCGTATACTCGCCGTAACGTTGGAAAACGATATGGATCATCTGGTTCGGCGACGGCAGGTGCATGACTTTCGGCACCAGCTCCGCCATCTCGGAGAAATATTCCTCTTTCTCCTCGGGGAAGCCGCAGAGCAGATTCCACGCCACGTGCATATTGTGGGCGCGGCAGCTTTTCAGCGTCTCGATCTGCCGGATGGCCCGGCAGCCCTTGTTCATGATATTCAGCACATCGTCCTGCAGACTTTCCAGCCCCGGCTGGATCTGGATAAAGCCGATATCCACAAGTCCCGCTACGTCCGCCTCGGTAAGGTTCGCCTTGATCTCAGAAAAATAATTCAACTTGATATTTCGCGCCTTGATAGCGGCGGGCAGCTCCTTCATCTGCGTGTGGCTCAGGATGCTGTCGGTGAACACGCAGATTCTCGCTTCAGGATATCGTTTCGACAGAAACTCGATCTCGTCGGCGAGGCGGTTCGTCGTCTTCTCGCGATAATTCCGCGCCGGACCGTTCAGCCCGCAGAACGTGCAGGGCTTGTTCCGTCCCCACCAGCAGCCGCGGGACCCCTCCACCATGATATGCATATTGTCGTTGTCGGGAAAACAAGCGCGGAATGTGCGGAAAAAATCGTCGAAATCGGGAATCGGCAGATGCTCCACGTCCTTCGTGACCCGGTGCATGACCGCTTTCGGCCGCGGCGAGCGTCGGGACATCACGCCGTAAGGCAATTCCTCGGTTGGAATCTCCCCGTCTTTCAAAATCCGGCCGCAAACGTCGGCGAAAATCTCGTCTGCCTCGCCTATGAATACATAATCGTAAGCCTCGATATGCTCGATCAACGCCGCGCCGAGGTCGCCCATGCAGTTGGCGCCGCCCACCACGATAATCGGCGGGTTCTTTTCTTTTTTCAGCCGCCGCGCCAGCGCGATATTCGCGTTCGTCTGCTGGAACATCGACGCGAAGGCCACGATCTTCGGATGATGGCTCATCACCCGGGCGGCGGCTTCCTCGATGAAGACCTCCGCGTCCCGCTGCCACTCTCCGATCTTGTCCAGCCATTGGCCCGCCATCGCCACCTCTTGGGTCGGCGCGCCGCCCCAAGGCAGACGAATGGTTCGCATCCAGTCGATATACTCGGACAACGGCCGCAAAGTCTTGTCCCCGTGCGCGGCCCGCGCGAAAACCATCTCGCCCACAAGAAAATCGCTGCGGGCCAAAGCCATAATGTTATAAAGCTCGACGCCGCACCGACGGGCATATTCCAAATGCTCGTAATCGATTACGCTGGAAAATCCCGCTTCCGTCAGACACGATTTCATCAGCGAGAGCGCCATCGACGGCATCGTCACGTCCGAGATCGGCATCGAGACGAAACAGACGTCCGTCTTATTTGCAATGGAAGAATCCATAGGTTCCCTCGTTTCCACACAGTCGCTCGCTCAATGGGAGCAACGCCGCATTTTTTCAACACATATAATTTCTATATAATCCTAAAAGATTTTTCCGGGGATTGCAAGTTCCCTGCGAACAAAAATGAAGTTCGGCTTCGCTTTTTTGAAGGAAAAATGGAAAGGGTATAGAATAATACAAAATACATAACCGAAAATAATGGACGTGGATATATAAAGAACCCTTCGGAGGCGGACCATGGGAACCCTGAATAAAGGATTGAAACGGATAATGAGGATTGTCCTGCTGCTGGCTCTTGTCATGAATATGGCGGCGCCGCTCACGACGTATGCGCAGGCCACCGGCCCGAAAGTCGTGCGCGTCGGCTGGTACGAATCGACCTTCTGCTATCGGGATCGGTTCGGGCGACGGCGCGGCATCGACTATGAATACCAGCATAAGATTTCCGCGTACACCGGCTGGACCTTCGAGTATGTGGAGGACAGCTGGTCGAACTTGCTCCAGAAGCTGATGGCGGGCGAAATCGATCTGTTGAGCGACGTTTCCTATACGGAAGAACGCACCAAGTCCATACTCTTCCCCGAGCTGCCTATGGGCGCGGAGTCGTATTACATTTTTATTGATGCGGACAATAAGACGATCACTTCGGAAGATTTGACCTCTTTCAACGGGAAGCGGATCGGCGTCAACAAGGGGAGCGTTCAGGAAGGATTTCTCAGGGACTGGGCGCGAAAAAAGCAAGTGGCGATCGAGGTCGTCCCGCTGACGACGGCGGAAGCCGACTCTATGGCCAAGCTGGCCCAAGGCGAGATCGACGGGTACGCCACCATAAACACCTTTGGCGCCAAAGAAAAACTCGTTCCGGTTTGCCGAATCGGCTCGTCGGATTTCTTCTATGCCGTCAACAAGAACAGGCCGGACCTGCTGGAGGAGCTGAATCGGGCGCTGGCCGGCATTCAGGACGAGGACCCGTATTTCAATCAGAAAGTGTCGGAAGAAAATCTCTATATCACGAAGACGAACGCCTTCCTGACGCCGGGGCAGGAAGAATGGCTTATGAAGCACGGCGTGATCCGGGTCGGGTATCGGGACAATTATTTGCCGTTTTGCGCGAAAGACCCTGAAACGGGCGAAGTGATCGGAGCGCTCAAGGATTATCTTGCCCATGCCGTGAACGGCCTGAAACATACGGGACTCCGCTTTGAGACGGTGGCATATCCTACGACGGAAGCGGCTCTCGAGGCCATGCGTGCGGGGGAGGTCGACTGCGTATTCCCGGTCAACCTCAGCTCCTATGATTCTGACGCGATGAATCTGCGGCTGACCAACCCTGTGATGAAGACGGAAATGCAGGCGGTCATGCGTTCCTCGGACCATCATCATATCTCCCGGGACAGTAATTTCACCTTCGCCGTCAGTCAAGGAAACGCGAATATTGAGACGTTCATCAAGGATTATTACCCTGAAGGTAAGATGATTCGCTGTCCGAACGCCGACGCGCGCTTCGAGGCGCTGGCTTCCGGCGAGGCGGACTGCGTCCTCTCCAGCAATTACCGGCTTCATGATATAGAGCCGGCCATGGAGAAGTACAACTTCTTTTCCGTTCCGACGGGAGAAGCCATGCCGCTGGCCTTTGCTACAAAAGCAACGGACCGTGAGCTTTATTTCATATTGAACAAGACGGTCGCCCTGACAAGGAGCGAGGATATGGACGCCGCGTTGGCTTCCTACGCCCACGCCGACCGGAAGGTATCCTTCGCGCAGTTTTTCAGGGAGCACTGGCTGGGCGTCATAGCCGCACTCTCGGCGGTGTTTCTCGTCATTATCTTCCTGCTGCTGCAGAAGTTGAAGGCGGAACGGAAAGCGGACGTGCAGCAGCGGC
>JAEEGK010023022.1_pt1 | contig 13030 bp, 2 predicted proteins | sample 8958771 | NCBI WGS metagenome assembly JAEEGK01 (sample SAMN16246547, study PRJNA631951) | gut metagenome | biome: gut microbiome; feature: rumen; material: SC-attached | host: Bos | place: Iran: Karaj | collected 2018-10 | reverse complement strand
ATATAAAATTTTTAACCATTTCAAAATCAAAATTTAATCTTTTTAATAAATCTTGACTTGCTTTTGCTTTTCTTGCTTCTTTACTTAATTTTTTTAATTGTTGTTTTGCTCTTAAAGTTGAACTTCTATATAATCCTTTAACAGCTCCTGAAAATTGTAAATATTCACTTGAGTTAGGTAAAGAATTTGAAGTTAAATTTGATTGAGAATCATCAAAATTATTATTATTATTATTATTTTTATTTTGAGAATTTATATTATTATTATTATTTAATTGCTTTTGTAAACTCTCTTTTTGTTCTCTTCTTTTCTTTTTTAATTTATCTTCTAAATTTGCTTGTTCTATTTCTTCTCTCATTTTACGGATTTTTGTATATATTTTACTTGGGCTTTGTTCACTTTTTATTAATTCTTTTACATATTGAAATTTTTCTTGTAACTTTGTTATATTATCTTCACTTAAACCATATAAATTTTGAAATTCGGTTTTTAATATTTTTCTATATATTATTATTGATGATAAACATATTGAAACAAATAATATGTTAAATATTAAAAATGTTATTAATAATACTTTATTTGTATTATGTAAACTTTTAAAGTGTTTATCACTTGTTTTATTTAGGAATTGTGCTATGTCTTGGAAGTTAATTACATATGAATTGAAATAATTAAATAAATGATGATATATATTAATTAAATCTGTGAAATATATTTTATCATCTTTTGTTAAACTTGATGAATCAACTCTTGATAAAGTCATTAAATTTGGGTAAGTTAAAGAATTACTATCATTATATGTATATTCCAAATATTTAGGTTCTAAAAATAATTTAGTTGTTTGTTCATTTGCAATTTGATTAATTGTTAAAGTAAATAAATCAATTATATTTTTCAATTTTTCCTTTTTTATATTATAAGAACCTGAAGGATCTAAATGAACAAAATAAGAATAATAATTTATATTTTTCGAATATTTATCATTTGAAAAATAATCATATGCATAATTATTAAATTGAATAATATCATTTAAAGTTAAACTAGAATCATATTCAATAAAGTTTTTAATTAAAGAATCATATTTAATAGAATCTTCAGACATCTTTAATGTATTAACTAAATAATCATAATATTTAGTATCAGAAGAATCAGTTTCATATTTAAAAAAGCAAAAAAAAATCATAGTACTTTTAAATACTTTAGAAACCATATTATGATATAAATCCACAGTATCTAATAATTTATAAGAATTTTTAGAATAAGTTTGTAAATAAATAATACAACATAATCCAAATAAAACTAAACCAATATTAAAAAAAAATATAATATAAATAAAAGCTTCAAATTTATTAGCAGAACTTTTATTTCCCACAGTTTTCATTAATAAATAACCAAAAACATCAGAATTAGAAGAATTAGCTTGTGAAGAACCATAAGAATGAACATTAGTTTTAGTATTCATAGTCATACTCATTGAATGTTGACTTTCATAAAAAGTATTATAATAATTTACATAATTTTGATATGTATTAATATCATCATCTTTTTTATCTTCTTTCTTTATTTTTTTTTCTTCTTCTTCTTCTTCTTTCTTATCTTCTTTTTCTTGTTTTAAAGGCTCTTTTTCTTCACTGGAATTACTATAATCTGTTGTTAAATGTTTAACTGTCATTGTATGTGATTTTACTTTTTCTTCATTTGATATATTAGAATTTTCATTTTCTTTTTGATGTTTTTTTTTATCTTCTGGATTTGATATTTTTATATTGTATATATAATATTTTGTGTCATTTATCACTTCTTTTGAAAATAAATGTAAAAAAACAACACTTTTATCTTTTTTAAATTGTCCGTTTACTTCATTTTTAATAAAAGAATTTAAAAAACTTGGAGCAGCTGTATTTTTAGCTTTATCAGAATTTAAATTATTATTATTTTCTAAAAGAAATAAATTTTTAGTAGCTTCTAAAACACCTTCATTAGCAATAGAAACTATTTTAACATCTTCTAATTTTTGCTTTTTATCTAAATTAAACATTGTAAACATATTTATTCTTCCTTTACTAGCAGCAACAATTTCAGCATTAATTCCTACTTTTTCATATAAAACATCAGATCCATTAATAAAATTACCATATTCATCTATTATTATTAATTGCCTTTTATGAAAATGACAATACATATATAATAAATAATTGTCTTCTAAATGAGGTATTATATCTATTATAAATTTTACATATCTTGCATTTGTTTCTTTATCACATATTACTGTTTTAAATTCTAATTTTGTGTCTGACATATTTGATAATATTATTTCATTTTCTAATTTTTTTATTCTTGATTTAGCCAAAATTTTAGGAAATATTTTTTCTAATGATTGATCTAGTAATTCACTTATTTTATAATTTGTCATATCAATGAATTTTTTAGGAATTTTTTTGATTCTCCATGATTTATTATTAAAATCATATTTTAATAAAAAAGAAATATTTTCTGCAAATTCTCTATCTACATATTCTAAAAAATCAATAAAATTATAATCTAAACTTTCTATTAATTCATTATCTAAAGGACGAGGAAATAATAATTTAACTATACATATTATTTGAAGAAAATTTGGAGTATCAAAATATGTTCTTTTATTCTTTTTTAAGAAATGTAAATCTGACAATAAAGTATTATACATTTGTCCCAGAGAATTTGTTTTATTTGTTACTAATTCTACTTTTTCTGTTCTTGTTTTTATAAAGCCTAATATTTCTTCAAAGTTTTTTATACACATTAATAAATCATCATTTACTTCTCCATATTTTATTTTTAATAAACCTTTTAAATCTGTATTTAATTCATCTAAATTTTTCTGATATATATATGATATTTTCAAAGTTGTTTCAAAACCTAAATTTTTATTTTTTAAATTTTTTAATATTGTATAAGCCAACCGATGAATTTTTTCTTCATCAATTATTTTCAAATACATTAATTTAATTATTAAAGTTAATCCTTCGTCTTTTTCTTTATATTCTTTTTCATTTAAAAGAAATTGTTGATATAAAATTAAACATAAAGTTTTTAAGTCTGGATTATATATATCTTCACAACAAATTATACATTCTTCCATATTACATTTCATTTTATGTCCTATAATAACACTATCAATAAAATCTTCTCTTTCTTTTTTTTTCTCCCTAAAACTAATTAAATTATCAGTGGGAAAAGTTCTTGTTATATAATAAATAAATTTCATACTTTCATCTAAAAAATCATCTTTATCTCTAAAAGTAAATTCTTCTCCTTCTGAAAAAAGGAAAATTAAAACTCCAATTAAAACAATTATTAAAGTTAATTCTAAAGTCATTGTTATTCCAGAATAAGTTTGTAAATAATTAACATATTGATTCATTAATTTTAAAGTAATATATATACAACAAAATATTGAAATTAATGCTTTTGAATTTTTTAAATAAACATGATTAACTATTTTTTCTCTTGAACTGAAAGCATTCAATCCTCTTAAAAAAATAAATAATCCAACAATTAAATTAATGACCTTAAAATCATTAATTCCCATTAATTTATCATAAGTAATTTTAAATCCAATAAAAACTTTAATAATAATTAAATTAACTTCTAAAGAAGATTGAAAAGAATCATAAGGTAAAGATTCTGTACAAAAAGTATTATTAATATAACTATTATAAATATACCCAACTAAAACAAAATAAATTAAAAATAATAATGAAGAAACCATATATGCAGCTTCTTTAGTTTGATATTCACTTTTAATATATTTACCTTTATATAAATAAACTATTGGTCTATTTACTAAAACTACTGAAATAAAAATAAAAAGAGGTCTTATTATAAAATTTATAGAATTTGTTATTATTATTGATGCTATTTTTATTCCTAAATTAGGATGACCTCTTGTATTTAAAAAAAATAAAATAAAAATTAACAATGTCATCAATAATATAATTCCTATTGCTATAAATATTAAATTTGAATTATATATACAATATGAATTATCTAAAGTATATAATATTTTCCCACGAAATTTTATATTATAATAATGGGAATTTTTACTAAATCTTTGATACATTCTTAATTCTTCTTCTTCCTCAACTTCTGTTTCTATTGATTTTTCTTCATTTTCTTCTAAATTTCTTGTTTGTGAAAAATTGTTGAGAGATATTATATTTGAAGAATTATTATTTATAAATGTAAAATTTGTAATATTATTATATTTTAAATTTCTTATTCTTGAATTTTCTTCTTCAATTTCATTTTCATTTTCTTCTTCTTGTTCTTCATTATTATCTCTTGTTCCATTATAATTAAATATTATATCACATTGATTTGGGAATTGTTCATTTAAAATATCTAAATACAAATGAGGACTTAAAAAATATAATGGTGATAAAAGTTCCGATAAAATCATATCTCTACTAAACATTAAATCTACTGAATAAATACATGTACTATTTTCTATTATTGTTAAAATTATATTATATAATGCAAATGGGATTATATATTTCATAAAGTTTGAATAAGCTAAAACTAATCTTTTATCAAATTGTAAATCCATTAATTATTTTATTTGAATTATTTATTTTTTTTTAATGTATTGTATTTCTCTTTTTGAATTATAATAAATAATTAAATTTAAAACTGAATTTAAAGAAAATTATAAATATATATTCATAAAGTAAAATTTAAAAAGGATAAAATGTTTTATTTAATTATATAATTTTGTTAAAATATCATAATTTTTTTCTATGATATAAAAAATGTTGAAATTAAAACATTTATATAATTAATAACCTTAATTTATAAAAATAAATAAATTATAACAAGAGAATTTTCCAATAATTAATATTCTACATTCAAATTTTTTTATTAATTTCTTCTAAAAAATATAAATATCAAAAAATAAATATATAACAAATAAAAAAACCTAAAAAAAAAAAAATTAAAAAATTGCAAAATGAGCAAAAATGTAAGTTAAAAAAATATAACAAACCCTATATAGTATATAATATATTCAATAAGTAAGAAATTAAACCATCAAAATTACTTATCCAAAACGCCACTGACTGATTTTTCTAAATTAAAATCATTTTCCTTTTCAATAAACAACACATATGCATTATATGAAAATCAATTGATAGCATGGATACCAAAGACTCAAAATTTATACGATGATAATTTAGAATATTTATCATCAATTCCAATTTCTTTTTCAAATTTTGGTTTAAAAAAAATAAAAAGTATTGCTTGTAATTCAGATGTTTGTCATGCAATAACGGAAGGAGGATCTATTTTTTCTTGGGGAAATGATATTGATCAAAAAGGACTTCTTGCTTTAGGAGATAATATATTTCAAGTTAAAATTCCTACTTTTAATAAATATTTATCTTCTTTAAAAATTGTATCTATTTCTCTTAGTGAAACTCATGGTGCTGCCATTGATTATAATAAAAATTTATTTACTTGGGGAGATGATTTTTTCGGACAATGTGGTTATAATAATAATTATAATAATAAGAATAGTAATAATAATAATAATTGTAATAATTGTGATTATAATGACGATAATAATAATTTTGTTTGTTATTTTCCTAAAAGAGTTGTTTTAAATTCTAATTTTCATGTTAATAAAGTTCAATGTGGAAAATATTATACAGCAGGAATCAATACTGAAGGAATTGCTTTTAAATTTGGGTTAATTAATTATAAAAATCAATTTAATGTTGAGAAGAATTTTAAAGGGAAAAAATCTAATATTGTATTCTTTAATTACAAAAATAATAATAATGATAATTTTATCAGTCATTTTTCTGATGTTAATTTAAATAAAGTTGTTGATATTTTTTGTGGAGAAGAATTATTAAGTTTTGTTAATTTAAAAGGAGAATTATTTATTTATTCTGAAATACAAGGATTATTTAAAATTCAATTAAATAACGAAAAAGATAACACTCAATTAAGTTTGATCAATGAACAAAAGCAAAATTATACAATTGAAACAGTTAAATTTATAGATAGAACCTTTTATGCTATTTCAAAAAGTAATTCAATAATATTTGAATTTATTAATTATACTTATAATAATAAAGATTTTAATGTATATGATTATGTTCAAAATGAATATGATATTAATCAAAATGTAAAATTATCAATGATAAAACAACCTTATTATGTTAAAGTAATTTTTTTCCAATTAAAATGTACTGATGATATTATTAAATCTTTTGAAGAATATGAAGATAAATTATTTAATAAAAGGAAATATAAAACAAATAAGAATTCTAATTATAAAAATGATTATTCAATGAATAATAATACTTTTGGTAATTTTTCAAGTACTTATGAAAGTTTAAAAACTTTTCATAATACTAATAATAATATTAGTGGAATTAGCAAAATATCAAGAATTTCAAATATGTTAGGTAATCTTTTAGAAAGAAAAATAGAACATTTTGTTAATAAAACTAGAATTAGTTACAATTCTGAAGGAAATGCTTTTTTAACAGGTAAAAAACGAATTGAATTAATTAAAATTGAATTTGATAATTTAGAAGGTGTTAATTTTTTAGAAAATGAACCTATTAGTGAAATATTTAATAGTCTTAGTAATACTTTTAATATGTCTAGTAATATTTTAAATATTCCTTTTAATGAAAATTATATTAATGATAGAAGTAGAAGAAAAAATATTTTTGAAGAAGAAAGAAATAAAAGCAATTCAAATTCTAAATTTAATACTCCTAATAATAATAATTTTAGATATAATATTTATGATAGTAATAATAATAGTTATTATAATACAGAAAAAAAAGAAAATTACCATAGTAATAATAATAAAAGTAATATTTTCAATAATCAAAAATTTAAAGAATTTTCTTCTGATAATTTAATTAATAGAAATAATAATAACTTAGAAAATTTAGATAATGAAGATGAACAAATTGAAAAATTAAAACAAAAAATGAATAAATTAAGAAAAAATGTAGTTGATGATTTTGAAAAAAGAGTAACTGACTCTAATAAAAATTCAGAAAAATTAAAAAAGAATTTAAATAGTATTGAAATAAATGATGATAAAAATGACAATTATAATAAAAAATGTAATGCATTATTAGATAAATTTAAAAATGAAATTGAAAAACAAAAAGAAGAAAATAAAAAAAATAAAATATTAAGAGAAGAAATAGATAAAAGATCTAAAGAAATTTCAAATCTAGTTAATAAAAATAAAAATAATATATATGATAATAGTTCAAACAATACAAAAAGGAATTCAATTCAAGAATTTAATAATAATAATTCAAAGAGAAATTCAATTAATATAAAAACTAACAATGATAATAATAATGATATACAATTAAATAAAGATGATTTTATTGATAAAAGGAATAATAATTTTATAGATAATATAAATAATAAAATATCTCAATTTAATTTAGAGAATGAAACTAATGAAAATAAAAATATGAAAAATAATGATAATAATAATGAATTAATAGAAGAAAATAAATCAAATGATAAATTAAGAGGAATTAAAAAAAATAATGTTTATAAAGATGAAAAGAATTATACTCAAGATAATAATAATATTTTAAATAAAAAAAAACGAAATTCAAATAATATATTAGATTTTAATAATAATGAATTTAATAAAAATGAAAATAATAAAAATAGAGAAGAAGAAAATGATATTAAAAATAAAACCAAAAATAATTCGAATTTAATAGAAGAAAATAAGGTAAATTTAATTAAAAAAACTAAAGAAGACAAAGAAAATGAAAATAAAAATAAAGAGAAAGGTAATAATAAAGAAGAAGAAAAAAAAACATTAAAGAATGAGAATTTAATTTTTGAAAATAATAAAAAAAATGTGAATGAAAATGAAGATATTAATATAGAAAGAGAAAGAAGAGAAAAATTGATGGATAAAGAAAAAGAGGAAATATTAAAAAAAGAAAAAGAAAGAGGAAAACATTTAGAAGAAAAGGAAAAAGAAAATCAAAAAAGATTCGAAAAAGAAAAAGAGAAACAAAAAAAGAAGGAAAAAGAAAGTCAAAATTTATTAGAAAAAGAAAAGGAAAAAGAAAAGGAAAAAGAAAATAAAAAAATAATAGAAAAAGAAAAAGATAAACAAAAAGAAAAGGAAAAAGAAAATCAAAAAAAATTAGAAAAAGAAAAAGAGAAACAAATAGAAAAAGAAAAAGAAAAACAAAAACAAAAAATATTAGAATTAGAAAAAGAAAGAGAAAGAGAAAAAGAAAAAGAAAATCAAAAAATATTAGAAAAAGAAAAAGAGAAACAAAAAGAATTAGACAAAGAATGGGAAAAAGAAAATAAAAAAATCTTTGAAAAGGGAATAGTCAAAAATGAAGATTTAAATAAAAAAGATTTAGATAATAAAAAATCAAAAGAAGAAATAAACAATACAAACAATTTAAATAATAATAAAAAAAATTCAAACAAACTTCTTCCAAAAGAAGAAAAAGAGAAAATCACAAAAAACCAAAAAATAAATAATATAGAAAATTTAAATTTATTAACTTTAGAAAATGAATCAACAAAAACTAATAATAATATCAAAAATCAAGAAAATAATAAAAATAGAATTCAAAATAACATAAATGAAGAAAATCCTACAAAAATACAAAGAATAGATAAAAAAACAATGTCTCAAAAATTTGGATATATAGAACCAATAAAATCAGATGAATATAATAATAATGATATTTCTGAAGATAATATATTAAAAGATATGATTGGTTCAATTAATGATAAAAGGAAAATTTCTTATAATAAAAATAAAAACAATAATAATAATAGTGATAATAATAATAAAAATAATAACAAAAATAAAAATAATAATAATATTAATGATAAAATAAATAATAAAAATAAAAATAATTATATAGAGAAAAAAGACCATTTAGATAATAAGAAAAGTGATTCTCAAAGAAATTCTCATTTAATTCCTAATATTATGTTAGATAAAATGAAAAATAATAAAAAAATTGAATCTCAAAATATTTCTCCTCATCATGAAAAAGAAAAACTAGATAAAAACAAATATAATGATAAAAATATCACTAATACTAAAAAAATAGGAGGTAAAGGAACTTTTAAACCTAATATATTAAATATATTAGAAAAGAAAAATGATATATTAAAGTCAACTTCAAAAAATTATGAAACATTCCAAACAGAAAATAATCATAATACTTTCAATAATAATAAAAATAATAGTAATTTAGAAACCAATAATAATTCCAAATATAAAAACAATAAAATTGACAATTTAAAAGAAAAAGAAAGATTAAACATATTTAAAAGTGAAAGATTAAAGAAAAATAAAAATAATATATTAGAATTTGAAGATAATCCAATAACAAATGAAAATTTCCATATAAATCCTACATCAAAATTATTTCAAGAAAATTTATTATCAATAGAAAATACAGAAAATAATAATAATATGAAACATATAAATACACCTTCATTTTTAATTTCAACAAATAAAGAATTATTTGAACCAAAAGAATTAGAAGAAAATAATAATTATTCATTTAATAAACTTTCTGTAAGGACAAATAGAAGTAATAGTGTTTTTATTCCTAATATTAATTCATATAATAAATTAAATGAAAATGATAAAATTAATCCTCTTTTATATTTAGGGAATAATAAAAATAAAAATAAAAGAAATGAGAAGAATAATAATAAATTAACTATTGAAGATTTAGAAGATAAAAATTCTAGTAATGATAAATCTAATAGTGATAATAGTATTTATGAAAAAAATAATAGTGAAAGAGAAACAAAAAAAGAAAATGAAAGTAATAAATTAAAAAATAAAATAGAAGAAAATTTTAATAATAAAATTAATAGAATTTTTACTTTACAAGAAAATACTTTTAGACATGGAATAAATAAACATGAAAAAAATAAAAGTTCAAAAAGTCCAAATAGTACTTTATTAATTAATAAAAAACAAAATGAAGAAAAAATAATTATTAAAGATGAATATAATAATTTAAAAAAAGATAATGATAAAAATAATAAAACAGTGAGAGCAAATAGAAATTCTAAAAATTTAAAAATAATAGAAAAAATAAAAAAAGAAAAAAATATAGGTGAGGAAGAAGGAGAAAATAAAAGAAGGAATTCATATAATATTCTTTCTAATAGAAGTGATTTAAATGAAAATATAGTATCTCAAGACAATAATAATATAAAATCTCATATTAAAAAAAGTAAATCAAAACCTTTTTTTATACATAATAATTATAATTCACCTAGAAACAAATTAAGTGATAATAAAATAGAAAATAAAAATAGTATTAAACCTTCTTCAAATATAAAAAGCTCAAATAAATATAATAAAAAAAAATCAAATTCTTTATTATCAAAAAATATAAAAAATACAAATCAAAAATTTATAAATAAACATCAAAATATATATCAAGAAAATAATAATATTAATGAAATAAATAATACAGATGAAACATATCATTTATTAAGAGAAAGATTTTTAGAATATTTAAAAAGAAGTTTTGGTGAAAATATACCAAAGCATACAAAAGATGAAGAAAAAGAAAATGAAAAATTATTAAGAAATTTATGTAAAAATGAAGTTCCAATTGAAAATGAAAATTTGGAAAATATAAATTGTAGTAATGATATGAAAGCTTTTTTATTAGAATCAATAAATAATTTTAAATTACTTCAAATGAAAGAAAAAATGAAAAAAAATGATAATGAAATTATTAATAATCAAAAATTTGAACCTTCAAAATCTACTTTATTAGATTTAATTCATTTAGATTATGAAAATGAAAATAAAGAATATAGTAATATTTTAGAACCTATGGAATTAGGAGAAAGTTATTTTAATATTAATTTTAGAAAAACTTTTGTTGATTCTATTAAAGGTTATAATAATAATACTTTACCTTCTGATGAAAGAAAACAAAATCTGAAACAATCAAATTTATTTAAATGAATAATAATTTTTTTATTACTTTAATTGTTTATTTATTTATTTTTCTTTTATCATATTATATATTTTTTCAAAATGAAAAATAGGTTTAAAAGATATTATTAGAATATTTTACAATAAACTATTTTTTCCTAAAAAATATAAAATTTAAAAAGTTATTTTAATAAAAAAAAACATATAAAATTTATTTATGGCAAAATAAGGAAAAAAACTATTAATTTAGTTTAGATAATGTCTAATTTTTAGGCTATTATATCATATTAAAATATAATAAATAATATAGAAATTTAATAGTTTTCATGTTCAACAGAAACTATTCTTATTCTATTTTTCTCATCATAATAATTAATCATTCATTTCTTTTGGAATTCTTCATCTTTCTGTTTTAATTTTCTATATAACTTTATTACTATATCTATTATTTGTAGAAAATTTATTAGAATCATAGATTTCAGTAAATAACCATAAAGTGGTATTAAATTTTAAATTAATAGAATTGAGTCTTATACTTTTATCTTTTATTTTCTTATTATCATCATACGTTATTAAAAATCATGAAAAAATAATGAGTTGATGTGGAAGAGAAGTAGATTCATATTGTTAAAACTAAATGAATAAGAAATCATCTATTTGATTGCTAAGATTTAGATATTAAATTTCTAAATAATTATCGAGTAATATTATATTTATAATAAAATAAATAAGGAAAAAATATAAAATTTTATTTGTATCTATGTATTATTTAATAATTCTTTCTTCTTCATTCTTATTATTTTTCAATTGATTCTAATGAAGTATTATCTAATTCTTTTAATTTATTTAATATTTAATTCTTTTACTCCTATAAATTATTAATCCAGATGATAAATTAAATAGAGAAATTTTTATTAAATTATAAATAGTATTGTCATTTATGTATCTCATTGTTTGATATTTTATTCCTCCATATACATTTTCTATTTTAGCCCATTTAAAATTTAAAAATGTTACTTATGTCTTTATCAAGAATAAATTTACCATCATTTAATTTCTAAGATATTATTTTTCATTTCATCAATATCATTATTATAAAAACTGGAAATTTCTAAGGTATTATCCTCTTCTGAAGAATAATTTAAAGAATAAAATAAACATAAATTTCCTTTTATTTTTTCAATTGTGAACATAGAAGTTATTTTATTTGAATATTCATGAATGTTATCTTTAATATAATTTTTTGGTTTTTTTGAATATATTGGAAATAATCTTTATAAATATTTTCTAATTGAATAACCTCTTGAGTAAAAAAACGAATTAAAATTGTTTGGTATTTCTATCTTTTGAATTAATAAAAATATTTTTTCTAAATGAATAATATATTATTTATATTAATTTTATTTTTTTCTGATTTTTTAATAATCACTTATTTAATTTCTTTTTATCTCCAAGATTGTAATTATTATATATTAATTCATTAAATAAAGTATAATAAGCATCATAACTTTTTGTGAATTCTTTTCTTCTGATAATTTCATTAATAAAGGATCAAATAAATCTTTTATTCTAAAAAGTGATTATATTATTCCATCTTTAATTATTCTTGGGTGTTAAATTTGGTTCAAGAATATAAGAACTTATCATTAATGATAAATCAAATTTATTATTGATTAAATCAAAAGTAATTAACTTTCTAAATTCGTTTGTTTGTTGGTGAATATTTGATGAATTCTCTTTTGGAATTGTTGGTACTTTTTTTGTTTCAATTATATGTTTATCATCTTCTAAATTGTCAATTTCATTTTGAATTTTAACATTTATTCTTTTTAAATTTACTATATTTTTATCATTATATCATTTGTAATTTTTGTAATAAAATTGTATATTTTTTTCATTTTTTGTTTTATACTTCAATTATAATTTATTCTTCACCAAAATAAGTTAATCTAAATTGAAATTTTTTTAAAATCAACTCCAAATATATTCCATAAATAGTTAAATTTTTCCTTTCAAGATTTTAATTTATATTTA
>JAEEGK010023018.1_pt1 | contig 13031 bp, 15 predicted proteins | sample 8958771 | NCBI WGS metagenome assembly JAEEGK01 (sample SAMN16246547, study PRJNA631951) | gut metagenome | biome: gut microbiome; feature: rumen; material: SC-attached | host: Bos | place: Iran: Karaj | collected 2018-10 | reverse complement strand
TGAATTATCGCAATGACAAATTTTAGTTTGACAGAGCGTCAAATTCAAATTTGTCGAGATGAGCGATAGAACATAATATTGGAATGTTAATTGTTGAAAAAAATGTGTAGAAGATCAAATTGAGGTAATTATCTGATAACTGCCTCAATTACATTTTTAGAATGGTTTATATGTTATGGCATGGTCGTATTATTTTCAAAGAAATGACATTCTTTTAGAAAAGATTGTATAATTAAGGAGAAGAAAACAGTTGCATTATCAAGAAAGTAGTGGGTGTGCATAATGATAAATGAAATTCTGTATATGGAAATAAGGTTCGTAGGTGCTTTTAGCGAAAGATATAAGCTTACCAGGGCAGCTGCAAACAGAATTTTTACAAAGTATAATATCTGGCAGTACATTGAGTCATGCTATGATGTTTTCCATATCAATGGGGATGACTACAATTTGGATGATATATGTAATGTTTTGAAGCGGAAAGGGGCAGCTCTATGAAATTAAAAGATGGGATGCTTCTTTACCATGGTAGTTATACGAGTGTTGAAAACATTGATTTGAACCAGTGCATGAATGGCAAAGATTTTGGCAAAGGTTTTTATCTTACAAGTGATCCTAATCAGGCCAGAAGTTTTATAAGGTCCTCTTTGATTAAGGCACAAAATACCGGAAATGCCCCTATAACACAGAATTATGGGTATGTGTCATCATTTCGTTATCATAAACCTGAACAGGAAATAGCGGTACATGAGTTTGAAAATGCCGACAGAGAGTGGCTTTGGTTTATTTCTCAAAATAGAAGAAAACGGCTAGCGGAGGACTTGATTCCGCTGATTACTGGCAAAATATTTGACGCTGAAATCATTATTGGCAAAATTGCGAATGATACAACGAATCCTGTTATTACAGCGTATCTTAATGGATTGTATGGAGACATTAAGACTGAGAAGGCAGTAAATTTTGCTATTGAACAATTATTGCCAGATCACCTGTCGGATCAGTATTGTTTTCTTACTGAAGGTGCGGTTAGTTGTTTGGAGTTTCAGGAGGCAAGGAAATATGTCATCTGATAAAATGAATGCTTGTGCAGATATGGTTCTTACTAATGCTATTGAAGATATGGCAATGGAAGAGAATATCTCAATAGATGAAGCAAGAAATAAGCTTTTGGATTCGGACGCTTGTAAATGTTTGTACGATTTTGATTCAAAGTTATGGATGGAAGGTTCTGATTATTTTCTTGATTTTTACAGAATTATTGAAAATAAGCAGCATATCTCCTAGATAGATCGTGAAAATCGTCTAGAAAGGCGGGTGATCAGAATGAAGGCTTATATCCGCCGTACTCGGTACGATTGTTCGCTGGTTTGAACTTGACATGTCGATCAGTACAAGAAAACTGGCAGAGCTTATCATAGGCTCCACAAAGCATGGGATCTTGTAATGAGATGATAATTGACAACTTCTAATTGAAGAAGAGAAACATAATACTATTATTGAGAAAGATCGGGAAACTGGTCTTTTTCTTTTACCCAAAATCAGTAGACCCTCAAACCAAACCCTCAAACCAGCCCCTCAAAGTAGCCCCTCACGACAGACCCTCAAACTAGACCCTCAAAAAGAGTGACCCTCAAAAACTTTGAATACCCAGCAATTAGTACTGCACTGATTGTTATTAAATAGCGTATAAAAAATATAGTATGTTTCCTAATATGCTACAAACACCATTAGAAGAGATTCTTGACTCAGACTCACTGTACATGGATATAGTTAATTACAGAGTAAGTGATTTTATGGAGCACAATACGGATTGCAGAGAATGTGAGTACCGGACAATGTGTTGCGGAGGCTGCCGGGCCGTGGCCTTGAATACAACTCCTGATGACTATTTAGGTAAAGATATGGTCGCATGTGAGTTTTTTAGAGGTGGATGGAAGAAAAGAGTTGACGAGCTGCTTAATAAACTTGGAGTTGGAGCTTAACAATAGTATTTGAGGATTTTTTGATTTTATAAAAATTTTACAATAAGTAGTCAAAATCTTTACATTTATTCACACATACGGAACGCTTGGTTCTATACACTCTATATTAAAGAAGCTTGCAGAAAGCACCATTTAAGGAGGAAAGCATCATGAGTATTGAAACCAGTAATAAGATATTAAAAGTAACGGGTATTATCACTTTGATCTTTGGAATTCTCGGTGTGATTGCGGGAATCGTACTTATCATAGGAGCACGTGCTCTTGGCACTGTTGCTGATGTAGCACCTGGCGAAGAGGAAGCAGCAGCTGCAGTTGGTATGGGGGCGACATCTCTTATTGTTGGTATAATTTTATTGATATCCAGTATAGTTGAGATTCTTGAGGGATGGTTCTCAGTTAGGGCTTCAAAGGACAACGCCAAAATCATGCCGGCATGGATATTTGCAATTTTGGGAGTTATAGGCAGTATTGGAACTCTCATATCAACCATTGGAGATGATGCAAAAGGTGTTGCCGGTGCAATAGTTGGTGTTGCACTTTCTATACTGATCTTTATAGCTGCCAATACGATAAAGAAATCAAATGGGTAATATTGTGTAACAATTAATGATGACAAAAATGGGCGTTTACCAGATGTGGAATTAATACATAGGGGAAACGCCCTGTGTTTTACTAAAGATTCGATATTTAAACCTAGGAACGGGGAAATGTATATCAGATTGACAGAAAAAGCAGTCCTTGCTGGTAAGTGGGTGTGCCACTGGATCCACAATAACTAAATACTAAATGATTGACGATTTAAAGTGTCAATGTTGTACAATTGTAATATGATAATTAGATCATAGAGGTGATTCTTTTGAAAGGTTTAGTGGCATCGAATTTTAGGCGAATACATAAAGGGCTGCTATTTGATATTATTATTATGATAGTAAGTCCTTTATTATTATTGTTGTTTGGGCAGCTCCTCAATTATCAGATGATTGATGACGGGTATGCTGCAAGTGAGATTACTATGAGCAGCGTGACGCAGTATTCCAGCGTGACTACAAAGTTTCTCTATGTAATTGAAATCTTCAGGTACTGTGGGTCAGCGCTTTGCTATTTACTTGTTATAAGCGGACTCGATGAGGTATTAAAACTTTCTGCCTCGTATAATAATTCCAGAAGAGGCTTTCTTACGCTGATCCTGGTAAATGCAATTGCACTTACAATTAAAATAGTATCTTTGATAACCAGTGAAGGGGACTTCTATGCATGGTCTGAATCGCTGTATGCAGTTATAGATTTTCTGATAAAGATAGTCCTTGGAGCCTCTTTATTTATGTTGCTTCGTGGAAACATGGATGTGCTTCGCAGCATAGGAGAGGAAGTGGCAGTGTATCGAAATCAGACCCTCTCTATGAGAGTTGCTATTTCTTTTCCTATACTCGGAATCGTAATTCTAGCTGACCATTTTGCTCCGGAAATGCCGTTGGGGGTCACAGTAGTCGTTTTTGTTTTTATGGTTTTTGTCTGGATATATACGTTTATAGCATATTTACGGGGATGTTTATGTGCCAGGGAAGTAGCAAGGATAGTTTCTGTTATCTCTGAAGAGGTCATATCATGAATGCAATAATAGCTTGCAATTTGATACTGGACAGCTGCGGTATATTGATCCTGCTGCTTCTTCTGATACCGGCATATGTTAAGAAAAATATCGGCGAAAAGAATAATCTTAGAGGGCGATTTCTTATATATGCCATGGCGGTCCATTACTATGTCTTATTTATCAATCTGATAGGGAACCTATGTATATTTTTTGCCGATGCGAAGCAGGTTGAGATTGTATGTGACGCAATGTCGCGAATTTTTATATATTTTTCTGTTGCGATAATAGCAGTAAGTATATTTTGCGATGAGAATAGTAATCTAACAATTCCTCATGGATGTGATATTCCGGTAAGGCAGATAGCATGCATGGTAATTCCAATGATATTTGCTTTCTGCATATCTCTTTTTCTCCCTAAACTGCATTTATACTCTGTTGCATGGTCTGTTTCACTTAATCTGATCTACTATATGAACCTTATAGATACGCAGGAGCGGCTTGAAGAGGAAGAGAGAAAGCTTGAGTTATCCAGGGCGGCTCAGATGGCAATTCAGATGCAGCCTCATTTTGTTTTTAATACGTTGTCTTCCATTAAAACATTATGTCGTACAGATCCGGAGGCTGCAGAAGAAAGCATTGATAATCTGGCAGGGTATCTTAGGGGCAATATTGATGCGCTTTCCTGTGAGGGCTTGATACCCTTTGACGAAGAGATGCGACATATTCATCAGTACGTAGCATTGGAGCATGCCGATCCGTCACAGAGTTTTTCTTTTGATTATGAGCTTAATGTCAGGGATTTTTCCGTACCACCATTATGTGTTCAAACCTTGGTAGAAAATGCGGTAAAGCATGGAGCACTTGTGCATCGCGATGGTACTGGAAAAGTGTTTATGTCTACGGATATGTTGGGTGATTATATTCAGATTGTTATTACTGATAATGGACCTGAACATGTGGACCTGACTGATGCTCAGAAGCAGAAAAAAGGAATTGGTATCAGTAATACAAAGAAACGCCTTCAGGCACTATGTGATGGGAGCTTGTCAATCAGTTCAGATAGTCAGGGAACAAAGGTGGTAATAATGATTCCACAAAAGGGGAGGAAGTAAATGTACACGCTCACTGTAGATGACCGCGAACTGACGGTCAAACTATTGCTTTCGATATTGCGAAAACTTGATCCGAAAGGAACACATATAGGTGCCACAAGTCCTGAAGAGGCACTTAGACAGATAAAAGACCGACAAGTTGATGTAGCATTTCTTGATGTTGAAATGCCGGGGGAGGTTAATGGCCTTGACCTGGGACGAAGGCTTAGGCAGATTTACCCAAAGCTTAACATTGTCATTATCACAGGACATAAGGAATATGCCATAGAAGCTTTTGAACTGGACGCAAGCGGGTACTTGCTTAAACCTATAACCGAAGGCGCAGTGGAGCATCAACTGTCAGTGCTGAGATTTGAACAGGAGAATAAGGAAGAGGGAAAGCCAGGGGGAAAGGTTAGAATCAGATGTTTTGGTACTTTTGAGGTTTTCCATAACGGAGTTCCGGTAGACTTTTCTTATTCCAAGAGTAAGGAACTTCTTGCCTGTCTGGTGGATCGACATGGAGCTATGTGTTCTAATGATACAATGATTGGTTGCCTCTGGCCGGATGAACCGGCTAATCAACAGACCAAGGCAAGAATAAGAAAATATGTTAAGGATCTGAGGGATACGTTTGCCTCAGTTGGTATAGAGGACATTATACGACATAAAGACCGTGTGGGTGTAGGAATTGATATTTCTAAGGTGGACTGTGATTATTACAGGTTTCTGGAGGGTGATCCGGGAGTAACCCATGCTTTTAATGGTAAATACATGATTCAATATTCTTTTGCTGAAGAAACAAGAGCTGAGCTTAATCGGCATAAGCAGGATTTTAATGAAGAGTCATCGATAGAATAGAAAAATGTGAAATCTGAAAGATTAGCGTATGAGCAGAAAGGATCAGGGCTATGGAAGAGAAAAAGATTATGACAATGCCAATGAAATTCTTTTGGAGCGTAGTTATTGTCTGTATTCTTGGTATAATTATTGGTTCGGTATGGGATTTTAACATCAATGTGGCACTTGCCAATAAAACTGATATTGGAGCTTTTTTTGCAACATACGGTTCCTACTTTTCTTACTGTCTGTATCCGGCTGCCGGAGCATGTTTTTTTGTGGGACTAAAGAAAAAAGGTGAGAAATATAACATGCTGGCATGGGTGCTTGTTATTTTGTGCTGGTTTATGGCTGTATATTATTCAAACAGTTACAACGGAAAAACTGTAAGAGCTCTTTTTAACTATACAGCAGGTGAAAGCTCACCGTTTCTTTCGATTCTAAGCTGGCTGTTCTGGGCGGTGCTTTATGGATGGGTGCCTTTTGTAGTAGTAAGGCTCCTTAACGATGCAGATCCGGATAAGCTTATTGCGGTAGGAGCTGCCATCATTGTAGCCGGTATTGCAGCTGATAATGTAAATCTATGGCTTAAGCAGGTCGGTTCAAGACCCAGATACAAATACCTGATAACTCTTGATGATCCCATGAGTGAATTCAGGAACTGGTGGCAGATGATACCTAATCTGGCAGGAAGTGATGACAGCTTCAAGAGCTGGCCTAGTGGAAACATGACTATAGCCAGTATGATGTTTGCGCTTCCGATGCTGACTGATGTATTTAAAAACAGGAGCGAAAGAAAGAACATAGTAGCTTTTGTGATCGCTTGCATATTTGTAATAGTCTATGGATATAACCGCATTCATATGACCAATCATTTTTTGACTGATGTATGTTTTGGAACACTCATCACATATCTGATCTATAGTGTGATAAGCACGGCATTCATGAAGGTGGCGAAATCGTGATTATGTAGATGTGAAAAGGATACAGGAGCAAGGCTTTATGAAAAAAAGAATGAGTCTTATAAGTATGTTACTTATTGGCACTTTAATGACTGCAGCTTTAACTGGCTGCGGAAAAGATGCATCTGAAACTAATAACAGAGAGTCGATAAATCAGGTATCTCTTTTACAGGGGCTGACATTTGGTGATTACAATGGAAGTCTGTCAGCAAAAGAAGTGAAAGCGCTGGGTGATACTGGAATAGGCACCTTTGATGGCCTTAATGGTGAGCTTGTAATGTTAGACGGTGTGATATACAGAGCAGCCGGAGATGGAAGCGTTGAAGCAGTACCGGATACGGAGACCATTCCCTTTTGTGATGTGACTTTTTTTGATAATGATAAAAGTCAAACACTTACAGATGTTCAGGACATTGATGCTCTGAAAGGAGCTCTTGATCAGAAGGTAAATGAATTTGGCAGCAACCGCTTCTACATGGTCAGAATAGACGGCACATTTAAAGAAATGAATGTTCGCAGTGAACTTGCTCAGACAAAACCTTATGAGCCTCTTGCAAAGGTGCTTGAAACAGATCAGACCTTCTTTGATTACACTGATATAAAAGGGACAGTTGTTGGATTATATTGCCCGGCATATATGGACAGGCTCAATGCTGTTGGATGGCATTTCCATTTTGTTTCGGATGACAGAAAATATGGCGGACATATGCTGAATCTAAAATTCGACAGCACAGAAGCAAAGTGGGATTATACTGACGGCTTTTCCATGGTGCTTCCTGAAAACGAAATGTTTAATGACTTTGACCTTACTGTAGATCAGTCAGATGATATAAAGAGGGTAGAGACCGGGGACGGTGAGTAATAGGCCGCAACTTAAAAGCATCGACTTCAAAGGGTGAGTCAGCATCAGGGTTTGAAACAGCAGGAACATGGGCATTGACCAATTTTTGAACATTAATCGTTATTCACAGATGTTCGCCAATGCACTCCCCAAGCGGATTTGGGGGAAATGTATTGTTCGGTATTTACTGGCTCTGAGTGAGTATGACCCACACCTCGGGTCATTCCCGACACTTAAGAGCCTGGGTAAATAAATGATGTATTTAGATGAATATAAGTGTTAAGAAATGGTAATACGTGGTAATAAAGACACCGTCTTGCAACAGGTTCTAGGACATTTATTTACATCTATATCCAGATAATTCGGAAATTTCACATTTGTGGGAGACATCTAAATACATTATCTGGTCAAATAAAAAAAGTCAGTCAAAAATAAAAATGATGAGTTTTAAAAGTTTCAGAAGAACGGTTTTGGAACTTCTTAAGGCACTTACTTTTAGTAGAAATACTATTGGTAAGTGCCTTTTTTGTTGTCATCGCGCAGAGACAGGAGAGAAAAATGATTGAGAAAAAGCATATTATGCCCAGGGCGCCGGATCTTGAAGAGTACATTCATGACAGCAACAGGAGAAGATTCATAACTTATCAGCAGGGATCTTCGATGTTCAGGATGCGTTACTGGACCTTTGTTAATTTTGTTAAAAAGGCCGGGGCAAATATCAAGATGCGAAAGACCGCAGTTGTTGATCTGGATGTTCTGGAAAAATATATTGCAACATTTGAAGAATGTGAGGATGGAAAGGAGCAAGACATGGCAAGGAAGGATAAAGGACCAATTGCTGAGAGAATGGCAGTAAATGGGAAAAAGTATGTGAGGATTGATGAGGCAGCTGAGCTGTATTCGGTAAGTGAGAAAACTATCGAGAAATGGGCAGCTTCCTGCAGAGCAAGATTAAAGATTGATGGAGTGGTTTTGTATAACACTCAGAAACTTGACATGTTCATAGAAAACATAGGACAGGAGGAATTCTAAATGTGCAAAGTTATTTCAGTAGCCAATCAAAAAGGTGGGGTGGGTAAAACCGTAACTGCAGTGAACCTGGCAGTAGGACTTGCAAGAGAAGGTAAGAAAGTTCTGGCAATCGATAACGATCCTCAGGGAAGCCTGACAATCAGCCTTGGATATAACGACCCGGACAGCCTGGAGTATTCGCTTGCATCTGTGATGATGAAAATTATAAATGATGAGCCATGGGATGTAAATGATGGAATCCTGCATCATAGCGAGGGGATTGATCTGATGCCGGGGAATATAGATCTCTCGGGGCTTGAAATCACTCTTACAGGAGTTATGAGCAGGGAAACAGTGCTTCGTGAATATGTAAGAGAAGCTAGAAATCATTACGATGCGATTGTCCTGGACTGCATGCCTTCCTTAGGGATGATGACCATTAACGCACTTGCCTGTGCAGATTCAGTACTTATTCCGTGTTCTGTAGGTTATCTGCCTCTTAAGGGTCTTCAACAGCTTATTAAGACAATTGGCAGAGTAAAGAGACAACTGAATCCCAGCCTTGATATAGAGGGCATCCTGCTCACTATGGTAGATAACAGGACAAATTATGCGAAAGACATAATTGAGACAGTAAATAATGCGTATGCAGACAAGATAAATGTATTCCAGTTCAATATTCCCATGTCGGTTCGTGCTGCAGAGACTTCTGCAGAAGGAAGCAGTTTATATGTATATGATCCGAATGGAAAAGCCTCAAATGCTTATATGGAACTTGTAAAAGAGATTATGAGAAAGGTGGACTGATTTTATGCCTAGCAGAGTTGGAAAAAAGATAGAAATGACAAGCCTTGATGAGCTTCTATGTGTGCCAAGTGTGGAAGGTGCAAAAGACATTGATCTCAAATTTATATTTCCATTCAAGAATCATCCTTTTAAGGTGCTCGATGATGAAAAAATGGATGAGTTAACCGACAGTATAAAGATGAATGGAATACTTACCCCGGTTATAGTTAGGCCGGCAGAAGGCGAGACCTATGAAATGATTTCCGGGCATAGAAGGCTCCATGCGGCAAAGAGAGCTGGCCTGACAAAGATACCTGCAATCGTCAGAGAGATGAACGATGATGATGCAATAATTTTTATGGTTGATTCGAATCTTCAGAGAGAAGAGATTCTTCCTAGCGAGAAAGCTTTCTCTTACAAGATGAAGCTTGATGCCATGAAAAGGCAAGGCGCAAGACAGGATTTAACTTCGTCCCTACTAGGGACGAAGTTGAGATCCGATGCTGAGTTGGCTGAAAAGGCCGGTGAAAGCAAAAATTCAATTCATAGATACATCAGACTGACAGAGCTTATTCCGGATTTACTCGATCTTGTAGATGACAAAGTACTCCCCTTATATACAGCTGTTGAAATCTCATATTTCGCCAGGGAAATACAGAAATGGTTTTATGAGTATTGTAATGAGGTTAGGATCCCGAAGTGGAATGAAATAGCGGCTATCAGAAAAGGATTCAAGCAATCAGATCTGACTCAGGAACAGCTCATTGATGTTTTAAATGGAAACATGGAAGCTCCCGCGGATCCTAAGAAACTTACATTTACAGAGCGCAAATTAAATAAATATTTCCCGGCATACATGTCACTCAGAGAACGGGAAGAGGTAATAATAAGCCTATTGGAGAAGTGGAAGCAGGAACAGGAACAGTAAATCCTGCCAGAGAGAATACAGAAATGTACACTCAAATACAACTATGTCCGGGGGCGATATGTTTGAAATAAGGACATAGCAATTATCGAAGGAGCCCGTATAGGGAGGAAGAAAATGAGATTTGATTATTTTTATGGTAAAGAATCAGACATGATGTCTTTTTACCGAGTACCCAAATTGTTGATAACAGATCCATATTTTGAAGATCTGGATAATGAAGCAAAGCTCATGTATGGTCTAATGCTTGATAGGATGTCTCTTTCCGCAAAAAATGGCTGGTATGACAACCAGCGAAGAGTCTACATCATTTATGGCCAAAAGAGCCTGATGAAGGATCTGCATCGCGGTAGAAATAAGATTTCAGATATGCTGAATGCCCTTGAAAAAATAGGACTGATCGAGCGAGAGAAGGATAGAAAATATAATCCCGACAAGATCTATGTCAAGATGTTTGTGGATCAGGCATCACAGCGTAGGGCTAGAAATAATGCAGTGCCTGAAATACAAACATCAGAAAGAAAAAATAATGTTATCAGAATAACAGGTCCTGCTGATGATAAAAAAGTGGTTCAGGGAGATACCATGCTTGAAAGCCAAACATTACAGTCAGAGTATCATGCTATGGTGATTGAAAAACAACCATCAAGAGATGATGCCATGTTTGCAAAGCAAGCATCAACAGATGTTCCTATGTTTGAGAATCAAACATCAGAGGATGATATCATGTTTGAAGACCAAACATATGAAACTGAGTCGTGTTTGGAAAATAAACATGATATGTTTGCAAATCAAACATATGCATGCACTGAAAATAAACATGCTCATGTTTGGAATCCAAACACTAATTATACTGAGATTAATAAAACTGATTATAGTTATACTGAGTCCAATCACATCTTATCTGCTGATGAGAAATCTGATGGGATAGGATGCGATGAGGATGAGAGAGCCTATAGAGACGTTATCGAGGAAAATATTAACGCAGAAGCCTTGTGCCATAATTATCCTGATGACGCGGGGATTATAAATGGCATAGTTGATCTTATCGTGGATAAACTCACATCTGCCAAGGATGAGATTATTGTCTGTGGGGAGCCGAGAAGTGCAAATTCGGTTAAGGGCAGACTTATGAAGCTTAATAGATTTCACATAGAGTATGTTCTGGATTGTTGGAACAAACTTGCTGAACCACCAAGAAAGCCAGATCAGTATTTATTGGCAATGCTTTACAATGCATCAACTACTTCAGATGCGCAGCTTAAGGCGGAGCTGAACAGAGACTATCCACAATACAATACCGCGCTAAACGGAAGAGCGCAGTGAGAGATTGCCAAAAGGTGATAATTGGCAAATATAACGTGTAGGACGAATGGAGGGTGTGAGATGTTTATTTTGAAAATGTTTGCAAAAATATTATTGGTTCCGATGTTTCTGATGGTCTGCTTTATCAGAACATGGGTGGAGCTTCTTTCAAGAATTGGCTGTGTTATCCTGGGTCTTTTCTATCTGCTGATGCTTGCAATAATAATCATGTATATCACAAAACAGATGTGGGGAGCTGTTGTACTGTCAGTGATCATTTCTTTTGGAGCGTTCCTTATCACATTTGCCGCTGTGGCAGTTGGAATGGCATTGGAGGGTATAGGGGACAAGATTAGTGAGATCTTGGCGTTATAAATTGATGGGGTGTTGTTATGATTCTTTATAGTAATGTTTGAGTTGCTATTATTAGCTTATTAGCATCGGGAAATAATATCCAATTGGATATTTCACCCGATGCTAACTTGCTTTAACTGTTTTGGAATATAATTTAGAAGAATCGAAAGCAATCAAATACACTTTGTATCTCACAGCCAATAGCAGAAACAAAACAATCAACTGCAAGACAGGCATCTCCTATGGCGTTAGTTGCCTTAAATGTTGCATTTTCAACATGATTGCCGACTTCATCAAAAAAGTCTGAGGTGATTTCAGATACAAGAGTTCCTGCAACAAAACCAACAGATAAAGATGCTGCAGCCATAACCACGGGGCCTGCCCCAAACATAACAGCTAATACTCCAGCGGCTTCGGCGGATATTGCGGCTGCGCCTCCAGAAACAGCTGCTCCAGCAGAGCTTTTCACTACATTACCAATACATCCCGATATATCATCTTCTTTATAGACAGATTCAGCAATAGCGACTATACCTGAAAACATAGCGGCTGTTTTGGCTGCATTCTTGGCTGAACTAAGCCCCATCTCTACCAGTGCTTGTTCTGGGCTCATAACTGAAACTCCACCTGAAGCTCCGCTGGAAACACCACAAAGACTGCCGCTTTTTCCCCATCCTGATTAGATAAGAAAAAGATGTGACAGAGCAACAAGCATGATATTTATAGCGTCTACGTGAGATGCTGCTCTTTATTAGTAGTAGAACACGTAAAACTAAACAGATATCTGGAAAAAATACGTGAGGAGAGGCTTGTTAACGGGGGTGTATCACGTAGAATGCCAGAAAATCATTGCGAAACTACGTGATAACAGTCTAAAGATAAAGCTGTGTCACGTAGATGTCCACGCTACTGTATAATCTGAAGAACGTAGCGTACCTATTTCGCATTTAATGCATTTTCTTATCTAAATGACATTGGAACCGTCCCCTTGACTCACCCCTGACTCCCCTTGACTCCCCTTCAGGCGTCGGAAGCGAATGGCTTCCGGCGCCTTTCTTTGTTATGAGTCTATGGCGTAATTTCCCGTTTTGTATTATTAAAGGAGTCAAAAGAACCGTCCCAATGTTATTATGAAGTCAGGCGATAGTTTTCCCATGACTGACTTCATAACCGGATGCAAGATTGGTTTTAGAGTTATTTAATAATTATTCACAACGAAATATCATATAATTATTTTGTCAGTTATTGTACAGTTAAATTCTGTTTTCATGGCTAAAGGAGATAATTATATGACCCCTGACCAGTATGCAAGATCAAACAAAAAAGTATTTCAGATCAACCTTATT
>JAEEGK010023016.1_pt1 | contig 13031 bp, 9 predicted proteins | sample 8958771 | NCBI WGS metagenome assembly JAEEGK01 (sample SAMN16246547, study PRJNA631951) | gut metagenome | biome: gut microbiome; feature: rumen; material: SC-attached | host: Bos | place: Iran: Karaj | collected 2018-10 | reverse complement strand
GAAAATAATAAAAAATTAGAAAATAAAAAAAATATTTTAAATCAAGAATTTAATAATAAATTAATTAATAAAGAAAATGAAATTAATAATTTAAATGAAAAAATTAAAAATTTAGAAAATGATTTTAATAAAACTTTAGAAAACAAAAATAATGATATTTATGAATTAAATAATAAAATTAATAATTTATTAAATAAAGACAATGAAATTAATAATTTAAATGAAAAAATTAAAAATATGGAAAATGATTATAATAATAAATTAAATGAATTAAATTTATTAAATCAAAATTTATCAAATGAAATTTCAAATTTAAAATCAAATAATATTAATAATAATAATGAAAATAATTTTTCAGATGAAATAATAAATAAAATAACCGATTTATTATGTGAATATTTATTAAAATTAAATTATACTTCAAATTCTTTAAATGTTTTTGAACAAATTGATGAATGTATTAAAAATTATAATGAAATTTCTTTTATTTCTAAACATAATAATAATAATAATTTATATTTAAATAACATTTTATTATTTTATGATAATTTAAAAAGTTATTTACTATTAAATAATGAAAATTGTTCATTAAATAATCTTTTAACTTATTCAAATTTTAAATATTCAGAAAATAATCAAAAAGACATTGAAATTATTAAAAAAATTTCTACAATTAAATTAAAAACTAATGTTAATTTATTAGATTTATTTAAACAAAAAAAAGAACTTTTTTTAAAAGAATATGAACAAAAATTTAATTTATTAAAAAATAATATTATTAATTCAAAAGATTTAAAATTAAATAATAATTTCAATAAAATTTTTAATATTAATAATAATAATAATCAAATAATTGAATTAAATTTAAATTTTGATGAAATAAATTTATTTGAATATTTTTATTTTTTAAATTTTAAAATTAATAATTTATTTCCAAAATTACAAAAATTAAATATTAAAACAAACGATTCGTATTTAATTTTATTATATAATTTATTAATTAATTGTAATAATTTAATTCATTTATCAATTGAAATTACAAATTTTAATGAAAAAGATGATTCAAATATTAATTTAATTTTCAGTGAATTTTTACCTTTATTAATAAAAAATTTAAAACATTTAATTAATTTTTCAATAAACAACATTAAAATTAATAAAAATTATTCAAATAATTTTATAATTTCTTTAAAAAATAGTAAAATAACAAATTTAACTTTAAATAACACTTTTTTATCAAAAGAAAATTTCATTGAACTTTTTAAAAACAATTCAATAATAAATGAATTAAATTTATCAAATCACAACATTGAAATAGTAAAGATTTTAAATAATACTTTATTTAAAAATAATAATATAAAAAAATTAAATTTAACAAACAATAATTTAACTGAAGAAGACATTAAAATTATTTCAGATTACATTATAAAAAATAACAAATTAGAATATTTAAATATATCAAAAAATAATTTAACTCAACAATCTTGTAGTTTTTTAGGTGTTGCTTTAAATAAAAATGAATCTTTAAATAATATAATTTTAAGTGAATGTAATTTAACTGGTGAATTATTGCCTTTTATTTTAAAAGGAAAAGGAATGAAAAATGTTATTTTTTTAAATTTAGATAATAATAATTTAGGTGATATGGGTTTAATTTGTTTAACATCGTTTATTAAAAACGCAGAAAAATGTGAAGAAATTTCTCTTAAAAATTGTAATGTTAATGATATGGGTCTTATTACTTTATTTAATTCTATGTTATTTATGAAATGTCCTTTTAAAAAATTGTTCTTACAAAATAATAATATCAGTCAAATTGCTTATACAACTTTAATGAAAAATTTCAATTTATTTAAAGAAAATAAAATCGTTTTTTTCATGACTCAAAATGATAAATTAAAAGAAAATGAAATTGTTAAATTTTCTTGAATTTAATAATAATAAAACTATTTATAAATAATATTTATATATTTAGATTTTCTATAATAAATTATAATTAAAAATATAAATATTTTGATAATAAAAAATATTATAATTATTTTTTTATAATTATAATTCTGCAATAATAATAAATTGTTTATAATTTTTACCAATTTTAATATCATAAAAATTTTCATATTTAACATTACTAAATCCATTTTTTTTAAATAATGTTGCCAAATTTTCAGGTTTAAATCCTTTATGAGGAGCAGAACCTCCATGAAAGTCTTCTGAAGTTTCAACTAAATCGACTACTAAAACTTTTCCACCTTTTTTTAATACTTTAGAAAATTCATTTATAATATTATTTATATCTTTTATATGATGAAAAACATCAGATACTAATATTAAATCTATTTTATCTCCTTTATATGTATCTATTTCTCCTTCAATTAATTCATAATTTAAAACATTTTTTTCTAATAGTCCACTTTTTACTTGTTTAATCATTTCTTTACTTGAATCTAAAAAAATTAGTTTTTTAACATTGTTTATTATTTTTAAGCCAAGTATTCCTGTTCCACAACCAAAATCCATTGTTATTAATTCTTTATTTAAAATATTATTTTCTTTTAAATATTTAGCAAAATTTTTTGCGTTTTCTTGAACGAAAGAATAGCTATTCCAAATTTTAGCATAATTATCAAATATATTATTACTTTTCATATAAGTTATTGATATTATAAAAATAAAATATTTTTTTATAAAAAACATATATTTTTTTTATTATAATTTAAATAATTTTTTAATAATTATCATTTTCTTTAAAAATGGATAAAAAAAAGAAAATAGAAAATAATAAAAATGTTAATAATTCTTTAATTTTAAATATTTACTTAGGTTCTTATGAAGGAATCTTATACGTTTTTTTTATTAATATTATAACTAAAAACATCGAAAATAAATTTTCATTTTCAACATCCCAAAACGCAATACGAACAATTTATCACCACAACAAAATATTATTCGTTTCAGGAACAGATGAAGTAATTCACATATACGATATATATAACAAAAAATCTGAAGGTGATTTAGTAACATATTCAGGAACAATAAACGACATAAAAATATGTAAAAATTATTTAATCGCAGGAGGAGATGAAAGCACAATAGGTTTATGGCGTATGTCTGATTTTAATAATATAATAAATATGAAAGGTCATAAAAGTTCAATTAATTCAATAGACATTCAAGAAAATGGTGCATTTTGTGTAAGTTGCGGAAGAGATAAAAATATTATAATTTTCGATTTAATGACTGGAATAAAAATAGGTAAATTTGAATTAGATTATGTTTGTAATAAAGTTGAATTATTTCATAAAAGTAAATATTTATTATGTGTTTTTGATTTGCACATTTTTATTTTTGATTTATTAAAAAATTCAGTTAATAAAGAAGAAAATATTATTCAAAAAGAAAAATTTAGTAAAAAAATTATAAACGCGTTTTTTATTAAAAATAAAATAATAATTTTTTTTGTTGATGGAGAAATTAATGTTTTTAACATAAATTTTGATGAAAAAAAAGAATTTATTCCTTTTAATAAAGAAAATGTTATTAAATTAAACATAGAAAAACCAAAAAAAGAAAATGAAAATGATTTAGATTTAAGAGTAAAATTTGTTTCTATTACAAAAACAGAAAAAATTAAAATTTTAACTATTGTTTTTTCAAATAATGATGTTTATTTATATGATTTAAACAAAATAATAAAATATGAAAAAAATAACGAAAAAAAAATCATTAAAAAATACACATCAATTTCTAATAAAATTTTGGGAAAAATAACTGCGATTGACATTGAATTTTCAAATAAAAAAATATAAATAAAATATTATTTAATTTTAATTATAATATTAATATAAAAATGAAAACAAAAAATAAAATTAGTTATTATCATAATAGACATAAATCTGATGGAATAATTCACGAAAAAAATGATAATAATAATAATAATAATAACATCGAAAATAATAATAATTATAATAATTATATTAATAATAATAATAATGAAAAAATTTTAACATCAGATTATGAAAATAACATTACAATAACCGAAAAAAATTTATCAAATAAAAATAACATTCAAATGTTTGATAATAATTATCAAAATAATTTTTCGAATGAAATGATAATAAAAAAATATTCAGAAAATACAAATAAATTATTAAATAATATGGAAAATTTATTAAATATTTTAGAACATCCTTTAAAACAATTAAAATCATCTAAAAGCAAAAACAGTTTGAATAGTTTCAATAGTTTGAATAGTTTAAATAACAATTCGAATATTTTAATTATTAATAACAACAAAATAAAAAAAGAAAATGATTTATTAGAAAACAAAATAAAAAATTTAGAAAGCAAAAAAAATTTAAACACGAGCAATAGCTATAATATTAATAATGATAGAATAAAAAAATTAGAAATTAAAAATAATAAATTAATAAACGAAAATAAATTATTAATTGAAGAAATTGAAAAATATAAAATAAAAACGAATAAAATTGATTTTATTAATACGAAAATTAAAAATAAAAATCAAATTGAATATTTTATGAATATTTTAACTACAATGGTTGGATCATTAAATGATTTGAGTAGTTTATTAAATAAAAATATTTTAGTTGATAATGATGAAATTGATGAAAGCAATGAAGAAATTGAAGAAAATGAATCAAAAAATTCTTTAATTAATGAAAGAGAATCTGATTATTAATAATTAAAAATTTTTTTAATTAATTTTTTTATAAATTTTATTATAAATTTTTTATAAATATTAATTAAAAATAAGAAAAAAATAAATTTACTTTTTTTTAATAATAAAATTTAATTTATTAATTTAAAAAAAATGAATAATGAAATTGATAAAATTTTAAATGAATTAAAAAATAAAATAAATCATAAAGAAAAAATTAATAAAAATTTATTATTAAGTAATAATCAATTATCAAACGAAAATAAAAATCTTTTATTTAAACTAAAAGAAAAAGAAATAGAAATAATCGAAAAAAATTCAGTAATTGAAAATCTCGAAAAAAAAATTTTTAATTACAAAAAACAATTAATAAACTTGATAAAAATAATAAATCAAAATAAAATAAATATTAATATTAACATAAGCCCAAGTATAAATAATCATTTATTAAAAAAATACGATTGTCAATTTTTAATAGATAAAAATAATAACACATTAAAATTTTCAAAAAAAGAAATTCAAAATAAAAAAATAATCGATTTTTCTTTTAATATTATTAATAATGGAATGGAAGAATGGCCATTTGATACAATATTAAAATGTAATCCTGATGAAAGTAATATTTATTTTTTTTATGCTAAATATAAAAGTGAAGAAATTTGGTATTATAAAGAAAATAATCAAATTATTTATGTTTTTCCTGTTCGAATTTTATTTAAAAATTATAATAAAATTAAAGAAAATAATATTTTAAATTGTTTTTTAGTGAGCGATCGTGAAGGAAAAATTGGAAATAAATTTGGAACAATGAAATTAATAATTGAAAAATAATTTTTTATTAATAATATTATTTATTAATTTATTAATTTAATAATAATATTAATAATATTAATAATAATATTAATAATATTAATAATAATATTAATAATATTAATAATTAAATATTACATACATCTTAAAAAAATAATTAATTTTTACATTATATTTTTTTATATTATTTATTGATGTCTGAAGAAGAAAAACCAAATGAAACAAAAGAAGAAAATAAAAAAGAAGAAACAAATGAAGAAAGTAATAAAAAAGAAGAAACAAATAAAAAATCTCAATTAGAAAACAATCAAGAAAATCAAAATGAAATTATAAATAAAATTACAAAAACTTTTGAAAATTTAGAAAATCTTGAAAAAGAATTTCCAGAAAAAATAAAAAAATTAAGAGAAGAATTAGAAGAATTAAAAGATCCTTTGGGAGAAATAATTTTTTCAATCGAAGATTTAAAAAAATTACTTAATCATCCTCAAAATAAAGAAAAACCTCATAATAAAAAAGAAAAATCAAAAGATGTAAAAAAACCAAAAACGCCTCCAAACAAACAATCAAAAAATTATCAAACTCAAGAAAATTTCCATCCGAAAGAAAAAGTCGATAACAAAAAAAAACGAAAATCAGTCGATTTAGAAGAAAACAAAACCAACAAACAAAAAATTAATATTAAACCTGTAAAACCCGCAGACAAACATTTAAAAGAAGAAAAAGAAAAAGAAAAAAAAGAAAAGGAAGAAAAAGTAAAAAAAATGAAAGAAGAAAAAGAAAAAAAAAAAATGGAACAAAAAGAAAAAAAAAAAAACGAACATGATGAAAAAGAAAAAAAAATCAAAAAAGAAAAAGAAAAAAACGAAAAAAAAAAAAAAAAAGAAAAAGAAAAAAAAAAAGAAAAAAAAAAAAAAAAAAAAAAAAAAAAACAAAAAAAAAAAAAAAAAAAAAAAAAAAAAGAAAAAGAAAAAAACGAAAAAAAAATCAAAGAAGAAAAAGAAAAAAACAAAGAAAATCAAAATAAAAAAACAAATGAAAAAAGAACACAAAACAAAAAAGAAAAAGAAGAATTAAATAAAAAATTAAAAGAAGAAAAAGAAAAAAAAGAAAATAAATTCAAAGAAGAAAAAGAAAAAAAATTAAAAGAAGAAAAAGAAAAAAAAGAAAATAAAGAAAAAGAAATTAAAGAAAAAGAAGAAAAATTAAAAGAAGAAAAAGAAAAAGAACAAATTGAAAAAGCAGAACAAGAAAAAAAAGAAAAAGAAATTTTAGAACAAAATTTAAAAGAAGCAAAAGAACAAAAAGAAAAAAATGAACAAATCGCAAAAGAAGAAAAAGAAAAAGAAAATCAAGAAAAAAAAGAAAAAGCACAAGAAAAAAAAGATAAAGAAAAAGAAGAAAAAGAAAAAAAAGAAAAAGAAAAAAAAGAAAAACTTGAAAAAAATAAAGAAAAAAAACAAAAAGAAAACAAAGAACAAAAAGATAAAGAAAAAAAATTAGTTGATGAAGCAAATAAAAAAATTAAAGATATTAAAGATAAAAAACATGGCGGAAAAAGCACAGAAAAAAAAACTGAAGATAAAAAAAATAAACCAGCAACTGCAACAAATACAGCAAAAAAAGATGATAAAAAACATAATAATAAACCTGCTACTGCTCAAAAAGGAAAAAAACCTGCTACGAATAAAAAAGAATCGACTCCAACTAAAGAAAATGAAAATAATACTAATGAAAATAAAAATGTTAAAGAAGAAAATGTGGTAAAAACTGAAGAAAAAAAAGAAGATGAAAAAAAAGATGAAGAAAATAAAGTTGAAGATGTTAAAAAAGAAGAAGAAAATAAAGTAGAAGAAGAAAAAAAAGATGAAGAAAATAAAGTTGAAGAAGAAGAAGTTGTTGAAAATAATGAATAATTATTAATTTTTGATTTATTAGTTTTAAAATTATTTATTTAAGTATTAGAATTTATTTATTAAAGCAAATAATATTTAATTTGAAGATATTATTTAATTTTATTAAATAATATTATTTAATAAAAATTATTTTTATTTTTTTTTTAATAAAATTTAAAAAATTTATAATAAAAAAAAAATAATTATTTAATCCAAAATTATAAAAAAAATATATTTAACTTAAGATTTATTAAAAAAAATGTTTACAAGAGAAAGAACAAAATCATTTTTCGCAGAAAATGAAAAAGAATTTGAAGAAATAATAAAAAACAACGATGAAAATTTTTCTCCTCGGAGAAAAAAAAAACATCATATAAAAAATAATTTTGAAGAAGAAGAATTTGAAAATTTATTATTTAAAAGCAATTACGTAATGGAAAAAGAAACGCCATCATTGGAAGAGCAAATAAAAACCGAAGAAAAAGAACTTTTTAATTTTTTAAAAAAATTAAACAAAAATTCAAATAATTCTGACAATGAATCTGAAATCACTGACGATAGTTGTGAAACTAATAGTTTAAATTTTACTGAAGAAGAAATTAATAATATTATTATCCCAAAAAATGTAAAAAATTATTCAAAAACTATTAAATTTATGGTCATTGGAAAATCTGGCGTTGGAAAAACTTTTTTTATTAATAAATTTATTAATCATCATTTTGATGAAAAAAAATATTCAAAAACCGAAAATTTTGAAATTAAAAAAATCGTTGTTGATTTCAATGAAAATAATAATATTCAATTTGAATTTTGGGACACAAGCGAAAAATTCATTAATTCTAGTTTAATTTCTATTTATTACAAAATCGCAAATGCTTTTTTATTTATTATTGATGAAAACACATCAAATGATTTTATTAATAATCAAATCAATCAAATTAAAAATTTTGTTCAAAATCCGAAAATTTTCTTTATTATTAATAATAAAAATAATAATAATAATAATAATAATTTTATTATTAATAAAAATTTGTTAAAAAATAAAAATTTTATAAATTTAAATTTCTATAACATCAAAAATTTATTTAAATTTTCTGATTTTTGTTTATTTTTAGAAAGTTTTTTTGAAAATAAAAGTTTTAATAAAAATTGTAATTTGAAAAGAAAAATTAATTTTCAAAAAAATTTTTATGATGAAGATAAATTTTTAATAAAAATTAATAATTAAATGGTATTATAATTGTAAGTGAATATATTTTAATTATTAAAAATTTAAAGAGTATTGTTATTATAAATTTATTTTCTTGTAAATAGATTTAATTAAAATAGGATTATTTTTCTGAGATTTATTTATTTATTTTTATATAATTACAAATGATTTTAATTATTATATTTTTAATATATAATTTTAACATATAGATAAAAAATGAAAATGATTTTATTTTATTTTATTTTATTATTATTATTATTATTATTTTTATTTAATTTATTTATTATAAATAAAAAATTATAATTAAATTATTAAATTTAATTATTTATTTTTTTAATATTAAAATATGAAAGAATTTTCTTTTTATTTGTTTTTTTTATATTTATTTTTTAAAGTAAAATCTTTAGAATTAGAATATGAAATTAACAAAAAAGATGAAACAAATGATATTACTATTAATTATATAGATATAGATGGTAAAAATTTTTTACTTAATCCTCGTTCAGAAAAAATAGTATTATTTAGAAATTCTACAAATTTTAAAACTTTACAATCTGATATAAATGAAATTGATTACTTTGACATATTAGAATTAAATTTAAAAGAAGTCGGTACATTAGATATAAATATTGATAAAAAAACAATTCATTTGAATAATGTTTATTTAATTGATAATATCCAAGATCCTTTTAAAAATATGGATGGATATATAGGAATAAAAAATGGAGCAAATTTTATAAAAACATTAGACTTGAAAAAAAAACATGGCTATAAACAAAAAGTTAACAATAATAATGAAAAATTTTATTTAGGAAAAGAAGTTAAAATAGATGATGATTATAAAGATGATTCAAATTTTGTATCAATTGAACCTGCTTTAGATGATGATGATGAACTATCATTATCTTTAAGTCAATTTACTTTTAAATCAATAAGCAAAATAAAAGATAAATATCAATATGAAATTGATAAGGAAAATGGTAATTATATTGATTCAAAAAATAAAGTTTTTATTTCTTTATTTTTATCTAATTATCATATTGCTCCAATTGATTGGATCGAAAAAGTTTTAAAAGAATGTGGATTAATAAAGGATGTTGACTATACAGAAAGTATAGATGTAGTTAATTATTTAAACATAAAATTAACAAAATTTGATATAAAAAATGACGCGAAGATGAAAGAAAATTTTAATTTCATTTTTGATTCAAGCACAGCAATTAAAATAGAATTATTTGATAAAAAAAAAAAACTTACATTTTTAGGTTATAAAAAAGAAGAATATACAGGCGATGAGATATTTTTAAGTAGCTCTCTTTTGGATTATAGTGTTAATTTTAATTTTGATGAAAGTATTTTAACAATAATAGGCGATGATGATAAATTATGTGATATTGAATCTTTTGTTCCAGTTGTTTTATTTATAATTTCATGTATAATTGTTGTAATAATAATAATCGGAGTTGTTTTCATTATTCGTAAAAATAAAAACAATAATTCAACCATTGATAATCAAGATAATAATATGAGTGTTTCAGGTTTAGTTCCAAATTAAATAAAAATTAAATATTATATTTAATAGAAAAATTATTTTTAAATAATAATAATAATTTTATTTTAATTTTATTAAAAAATAAATTTAAATGGAAAAAAAATTAAAAAATGAAAATAAAATTTTAACTCACATTTTTCCTTTTTTATCAGAAAATAAAAAGGATGTTTCAAATAGTGAATTTAATTCAATCGTTTCAAAAATTCAAAATTCAAACTCAAATGATTTTTTAACAGGCGAAGAAAAAATTTTAGATTCTTTAATTTTAAAATATTCTTCATTAAAAAAATCCGAAATTAACAATAATTTAAAATCTTTAACATTAAAAATTCCGGAAAATTTTTTAATGTTAAATGACATTGGATTTTATTTAAAAAATTTAACTTATTTGAATTTAGAAGGAAGTTTTATTAAAAGCATTGATGAAATTGGAATTTCATTTAAAAATTTAGAAATTTTGATTGTAAAAAATTGTTTTTTGTGTGATTTAAATGGAATTGTTTGTTTTATTAATTTGAAAGAATTTGATGCGAGTTTTAATAAAATTGAAGATTTATTTGAATTAGAAATGTGTAATAATATTGAAATATTAAAATTGAATGATAATAAAATTGAAAAAGAAGAAAATTTTGAAATTTTAATAAATTTGATAAATTTAAAAGAATTGAATATTAAAAATAATTTTTTTGTTAAATATTTTAATAATTGGAAATTTAATAATGAAATTAAAATTGAATATTAATTTATAATTAAAAAAACAAATGTAAATATTAATAGTAATAATAATAATAATATTTAATTTAATTTATTTTCAAATTCTTTAATATAATTTTGAAAATAAGAATTTTTTTTACTTTCATTATTATTATTATTATTATTAAAAACAATAAATTCATTATTGTTAAAAATTTCTTTATGTAAAAATTTAAAATTATAAATATTAATTAATTTATTAATAATATTTTCGAATTTTTCTGTTTGTTTTTTTATTATGCTTTTCGCAAATTGATTATTATTTAATAATCTTTTTTTTAAATCCATAAACGCAATTCCCATTTCTTTTTCAACATTTTCTTCTATTTCATTGAATTTTACAAAATATTTTTTTAATATTTTTTTAATTTCAGTTTTATTTAAAAAATCTTCTAAATAAAAATAATTTAAATCAAAATTTTTTTGTTTTTCTATGTTTAAATCTTTTTTTAATTTATTAATTAATAATTTTTTATCAAAAGGTAAAAAAATATTATTAAAAATTTCTAAAAAAACATTAAAATTCACAAAATTTTTTTCGTTTTTTAAAATATCTAAAATTTTTTTTATTTTTTCTTCATATGAATTATTTGAAGTAGCGATTAAAATATTCACAGCGAAAGTAAAATTAATAAAACCATTTTTATTAAAATCAAATAAAATAAAAAAATTATTAATGAAATTTTTGTCATTAATTTCTCTTAAAATAAAAAATTCTTCACAAATTTCTTTTGTAATTAATTTTCCATCATTAAAAAACCATTTGTAATCAAAATAATTATTAATAATTTGTTCAATGAAAATATTTTTATTAAACCAAAGCCATTTTAAATTCTGCCAAAAAATTGCTTTTTTTAATGAATTTTCGTTATTATTATTATTAATTAATTTTTCTAAAATTGTTTTTTTTGGTTTTTGTTTTTTTATCATAAATGTCATTGATTTATTACATTTTAATTTATCGCCCGATTTATTTAAATACAAACCTTTTAAATTATTTACAAATAATTTTTGAATGTTTTGAAATTGATTTGAATAAGATGAAATTTTTTCTTTGTTAAAATTAATTTGGTTGTAATATGAATTTATTAAATTAAATTTTTTATTTGATAAATGTTTATTTTCGCGTAAATTGTTAAAAAATAAATTTTTTGATTTGGAAATTGATTTTATTTTTTTTCGGTCTGTGACTGAAATTGAATTTCTATTTATTAAAAAATTTTTATTTCTTTTTTCGATTTTGTTTTTAAATAATTTTTTTTCTATTTCGTTTTTTATTAAAGTATTATTATTATTATTTGAATGTTTTTTATTATAAAAAGAATTTAATTTATGTGAAAATGATTTTATTTTTTTTCGATCGATGTTTAAATAATAATAATTATTATTATTATTATTATTTTTGAGATTTGAATTTTTTGGAGAAATGTTTGAATAATTTTTTTTATAATATGGATCTTCAACAATTTTTACATTTGTTACACTTAAACTTCGAATTTTTGATTTTTTTTTGAGGTTTGGAAAAACTATTTGATTTTTATTTTCTGTTTGATTGTAATTTTTATTGTTGTTAATGCTTGTATAATTATTATTAATATTTGTATTATAATTAATAATTGAATTATTATTATTAATATTTTTATTATTATTAATTTTTTCTTTTTTATTATTTAAATTTGAAGAACTATTATTTAAAAAATTTTTTAAATTTTTTAAATTTTCTTCTAAAATATTCATAATTTAATTTTAAATTAAAATTTAATTTAATTTAATAATTAAATAATATTAATTTATAACCAAATTATTTTAATTAAAATTTACATATTCATTTGAAATTTCATTTATTAAATTTTTAATTTTATCATTAAAAAAATTATTTGAATTTGAAGTTGAAATTACTCTAATAATTTGATTAATTAAATTTAAAATTTGAGTTTTTTCAGGAATATTTTCATATTTATTTTCATCTAAAAAAAAATTATTATTAAAAAAATTATTATTATTATTTAAAATATTATTTTCATCACTTTTTTTAACAAATAAATAATTTAAATTATTTAAATCTTTTGAAATTTCTTTTAAATTTTTATTAATTATATTTTGACTAATAATAATATTATCTATTTGTTGATT
>JAEEGK010023015.1_pt1 | contig 13031 bp, 8 predicted proteins | sample 8958771 | NCBI WGS metagenome assembly JAEEGK01 (sample SAMN16246547, study PRJNA631951) | gut metagenome | biome: gut microbiome; feature: rumen; material: SC-attached | host: Bos | place: Iran: Karaj | collected 2018-10 | reverse complement strand
AGGGATAACAAAAAGTATCCGGAACTTACTACAAAGACAACGATTACAGTTACGCTCAAGAACAAGCCGAAGGCTCCGGAAATCACGAGCAGTGAATTTAGCGTCAAGGAAAATTCCGATGAAGGTACTTCTATCGGTATCATTGAGGCTAAGGACCCGGATGGTGATGGCAAGCTTTTGTTTGAACTTACTGAAGAAAATCCTTACGTGATTGTAACTCAGGATGGCGAAATCAAGGTTAAGGATGGTGCTGAAATCGACTACGAAAAGATGCAGAAATTCACTATCTCTGTGGTTGTCAAGGATGTCGATGGTCTTGAAACTCCGGGCGATATCGTTATCAATGTCATTGACGTGAACGAACCCCCGACGATTACTTCGCAGGAATTCACGTTCCCCGAAGATTCTAAGCCGGGTACCAAGAAAGGACCTATCGAAGCTAAGGATCCGGATACGAAGAATCCGAAGTTCAATGACCTGAAGTTCTATCCGGTTGAAGAAAATGAAAAGTTCGAAATCAAGGAAAATGGCGACATTGTCTTGAAGGGCGAACTTGACTACGAATCTGAAAAGTCCTATGTGGTCAAGGTCTATGTGACGGATGGCGAATTCACGGATACTACCGACATTACAATCAATGTGGGTAACGTCGTTGAAAAGTCCGATGTCCAGATTACTCGTGTCGAAGCAGGCGATTCCGTGTATCTGAATCCGAGTAAGGAAAAACCGATTTACACGAACAAGGAAGTTATCCTTGTGGAGTGGAAGCAGGATGGCAAGACCAAGTCTAGCCTCGACACCTTGAAGGAAGGATGCCAACAAATTATCAAGTCGTTTAAGGATTCTAGCAAGGATATTGCTGGTGCCGACACCATCGAAGTGTGCTACAGCACTGCCGCTCCGGTTGTCGATGTGTTTGCTCCGAAGACGAAGGTTACGGCAGACAACATCTTTACCGTTGTCGAAACTGTTGATGCGAAGGACTCTTCCATCTACGTGAACGATAAGGAAAAGGATGTCAAGGTCTCTGTGAAGGATACGGTCTCCGGCTATACGGAAACATTCGATGTCACAGTGGTGTTGGATACTGTTGCCGTTTCGGATAAGATTGTCAAGACTCTCATTGATGTGGCCAAGTCTCAGCCGTCGCTGGACAAGGATCCAAAATCGGGTGTTTCTACTACTCCGGTCAATGACAACAAGATTGTCGTTTCTTACAAGGAAACTGTGGATGGAAACGATATCGTTATCTCCTACAATGTCGATAACGATGGCAAGATTATCAAGGTCCCGGTCATTGACGAAAATGGTCAGAAGAAGATGACGGAAATCATCGAAGTTTCGACCACTGTCGAAGTGAGGGGCAAGAACGTGGTTGTCTCCTATAAGGCTGATGCCGAAACGGGTAAGATACTGTACGGTGACTCCGAAGGCAACTTGATGGTCGATGTCCCGAGCTCAAACTCCAGCAAGAAGGATGATTCTAAGGATAACGACGAAGTTGACTTGAAGACTGGTGTTGGCGCATTCACGGTGACTTACGATGCTAAGGGTGTCGAAGGCAACAAGGCTACGGTCTCTTACGTCATCGACGAAAAGGGCAAGATTGTGGCTAACGACGAAGGCGACAGGGGTTACCTCGTGACATACACCTACACGAACAAGTATGGCAACTCTGCCGACAAGTCCGTGTTCATGGTGCTCGACAAGGTGAAACCGTTTGTCAAGATTATGTCTCCGTCTGAAAACGACGTGGTCTATGCAAACTATGTCGATGTCGATTGGTGCATTTCTATCGATGGCGATAAGGACAACTGTGTCAAGCAGGATACTTTGAACTTCGAAAGTCTCCATAAAGGTGTGAATACCATCAAGCGTATTTACCGCGACAAGGCCGGTAACGAAACGATTGCTGAAGTTAGCGTCATGATGAAGAAGGCTAAGGATGTCAATATTGATCTCGAAAAGCCGATGATTATTGTGTCGATTGACTCTGTCGATAAGTACTATTCGATTAATCCGCCTGAAGAAGATCAGTCCTATGCCGTAAGTATCTTGAACCCCACGACTCATAAAGAGAAGGAAGTGGTCAAGGGCTTTGACGGTGATTCCAAGAAGGGCTCCGGTGATGAACCGTATCCTGGTTTCGACGGCCATATCGGCCCGACTCTCAAGATTGATTTGAAGTTGCCGGTGGCAACGTCTGTTGGTGGCCTCGCTACTTTGGACGATATCGTTATCAACGGCGACATGGTTGTCCTTGACGAAGTCGATGCTGCTGAAGCCAAGAAGATGAATGTTAAGGATTACGTGAAGGAATATTGCTCCGATGAATTCCAAAAAGAGTTCAAGAGCCTCAAGGACTACAGCAAGGCTACGCTCTATGAATCTAAGGCAAATGTGAAACTTTGGTTCTACACGACGGGTGGTCACTTTGTTGACAAGTTCAGCTTCGATTACGATGTTGATGATCCGGATTATGTCGATAAGGCTGGTCTCGTGAAGTTCTTCTTCGAAATGAAGCCGGATATGAACGGCGAATTGAGGGATTCTCGCGGTCGTCGCTATGGTACTGGTCCGTTTATCGTGAAGACCAATGTCGATATCCGCTCTAAGCTCCGTTGCGTGGTTCCGCCGATTAACGAGAACTCCAACAAGATTGGCGATGTGCTGAAGTCCAGCGACGAACTCCTGACGCGCTTCGGTTACCGCCGTCCGGTGTTGCATGGCAACGAAAGACCGTTGCAGAACACTTCTAAGAAATCCTCGAAGAAGTCGTCTAAGAAGTAAAACTTGAATGCAAGAAAGTCCCGGTCAACGACCGGGACTTTTTGTAAAACGTCATTCTGAATGGAACGAAGTGGAATGAAGAATCCATTATTGTACATCACTGGATCCTGCTCCTTCGAACCTAAACGACACTCGCCACTTCAGTGGCCTAGTGGAGTTATGCTCTTTGAGTATAATTCAACTAAGCGACTAAAGTCGCTAATTTTATATATCGCCTTCGGCTCTGGATGTCACAAGGTCGGTGAGCTTGCCGAACCGCTCTCCTCTAAATTCTATATTGATGCCAAAAGGAGTTGTCTTATGGGAATCGAAGAACGTTCTACTCTGGTTTTTGCAAGTGGTATTGGTAGAATCAGGGAAGAAAAGCCCAAGGCGGTACGCCCACAGGGCGATGGCGTTGTGCGTATTATGCTCAAGCGCCTGGGTGGCGGGAAAACGGCAAGCGTCGTTACGGGTATTCCGCTTGATGAAGACGAAATGAAGGATTTGGCACGTTCTTTAAAGCAAAAATGCGGTGTTGGTGGTTCTGTCAAGGATTTCTGCATCGAAATTCAGGGCGACAAACGCAATATTTTGAAGGCTGAACTCGAAAAAAAAGGCTATACTGTCAAGCTTGCCGGCGGATGATGTGTTTTTTGTCAAGTCCGTTATTTTTTCGATTTTATTTCTTACAAAAAAGTTAAATTATTGTAAGTAAATTGGAGAGGTCTTATGTTTAAGCATCTGTCTTTGTCATGTTTCCTGTTGGCCTTAGTTGTGCCTACCGCAATATTCGCGGCACCCAAGGGAGAAAAGGTCGGGTCTATCCGTTCTGTAACTAATCCTGCGTTCAAGAGCTCTGGCAGTTGTGCCGAAGACGCTAAATGGAGCGAGGTGAAGATGGGGACGTTCCGTCAACTGGACTGCTTTAAGACTGGTGATGGCGGTTCTGTGGGCCTGGAACTGAAGGAAAACAATAGTACGTTTTCTATTGGTGAAAATTCCCTTGTCAGTATCAACAACCTTGTTGAAAAAGACGAAACTGATGCTTTTAGAATAAAGCTTGATATCCAGAAGGGATATATGGGCTTTAAAGTCCAGAAGAACAAGGGTCACGATGTGAACTTCAGTACGGGAACGGCTGCGGCTTCGATTCGCGGTACGGAAGGTGTCATTGGCGGCAACGACAAAGCTATGTTTGCAGGGCTTAAAAACGGCCAGCTGAGCGTGAGCCTCAATAATGGGGATTCGCTTTATGTCGGTGAAGGGGAGACCGTTTTTGGCAAGGGCGAGTTCGTCGTCTTGAAGTTGAAATCGTCGGGCGATTTGGACTTTGCAAAAATCGTGAACAAGATTATTGCAGATTCGACGTTGTCCCTGGATGAATTGTTGGCTGCTGTCGTATCGGCCGACGACGCTTACCAGAAATCACTTGCTTCGGCGGATATCGCTAAAAACGAAGATGTTGAACCGGTTGCCTCTTTGAAGGTACCTCAAATCACGTATTCTTCTTATGACTCCTTGCGCTGTGTCGCAAATGTTGCTGTGTCTGGAGTGCAGAAAGGTTCGGAAGTCCGGTTGTCTGCTGTGATGGAAGGAACTCCGATTTCAGAAATTGAGGTAAAACGCAACATGCCCAAGCGCATAGCTCTGCGTAGTGGTATTCATGAGTATGAATTTGTTGTTGAAAATAAAGCTGGTCGCAACAGCGTCAAACAGACCTTGGGTTGCTTCCCGAAGAAGCCGTTCTCTGTCAAGGTTTTCGGCCCCCAAACTGTTCAAATGCCGGTACCTCCTGCGCCTCCAGAAGCCGCAGACGTGATTACTCAGACATTGCAATTCCAGATTCGTTTGCCTGAGAACGATCCGATTGTTTTGAACAAGGTTGTTGTAAAACAAAACGGCAAAATCATATTGCAGGAACGTCTATCGCAGATTCAGAATCTCGATTATCAAATCCCGGTTGAGCTTAAGAGAGGGATCAAGAGCCGCTTTGATATAGAAGTAGTTCACAAGAGCGGTTACACTGTTAAGACCTTCAAGATATATGGGGTGAATTAATGCTTCGTGGAATCGCTCTCGCTTCTGTTCTCGCAATACCTGCTTTAGCACAGTCTGATTCTTCTTGGTCGTTCAGCGGCTCCGTTAGTGCTGAATTGGGATATCATTCAGTTGTTACGCAAAAGAATGAAACCGGTGATATCTATGTGAGCGGCAAGGATACAATCCAGCCGGGAGACAAGTACAGGAACTACTTCAAGGTTCCAGGTTTGTATGGGGGCTTGAATGCGTTCCTCCAGATGGAGTCTCCGACGGGTAAAAAATTCCAGTTTACGTTGGATGCCTCTAGCGATAGTTGGAATCATTTTGATCCCAAGTTTGTGCAGGCTTTGTATGAGGACCGTTATCAGAAGATTATCTTGGGCGATATGTTCGTTGCGGACAATGATTTGTATTTGTCTGGAATCGATGTCCTCGGCGCTAGTTACGACTTGAACCTGGGCTTGAACAGAGAGGCGGGGCCGTTGTTTGTACTCAGCGTTTTTGGCGGTGAAAACCGTGCGCCGAAGTTGCCTTACGAAAGGGATCCGGACCAGTATAACTGGTATATCGGTCTTGATGAAGTTGAAGCCCAGAAGATGGTTATTGGCGGCAAGGCCCTCTTGAATGCCACGAAAAATGTCAGTGCGACCTTAGGCTTTATCGGCAGCAAGGACTATCTGGAAGACCCGTATTTGCGCGATGGAACGATGAAAAACGTGATTCTTTCGGATCCGATGTTCTCTTCCAAGACGTTCTTTGGCAATGTCGATGGCAAGGTGTTTGGCGGTCGTGGCTCGTATAACATTCAGCTCGGTTTCGGTGGCGCAGATACAGCGAATGTGGCTATGCACCGTGCCGTGAACTCGGTCTTCGAAGATGCCGGGCTTGATGTTTCGAATTTTGCTCAGCTCCGTCGCCTCATGAATAATCCCTCGCTTGTAAATCGTATGGACCGTGAAGCGTTGGAGCTTATCTTCGGTGAAAACATGGATATGTCAGTTTCCGAAATGAGGACCGAACTGAAGGATATTTTAAAGCAGGCGAGCAATGCTTTGAAAAAGTATAATGAGAAAAGCGACGATGACGAGAATGCTTGGACAGCCCAGAATCTTGCGGTAGCGGGTTCTTATAATTGGAAGGGCAATTCAACGGAGATTGACGCTTATTTCCGCATTGTGGGCCGCAATTATTACAGTGCCGGTTCGCCGGATATGTTACAGAATTCCCGCCAGTTGGGAATTGATTTGGACCAGAAGATTAAGGACTTCTGGCAGTTGGGTTTCGGTTATGAATTGAATATCGAAAACGTATCGGGTAGCGGCGATGCGTACAACGTATTCGGCTTTGCCGAAGGTTCTAAACTCGGGCTTTTGCCGGGAGCCGATGACGATTGGCTCAAGAAACATGAACAGGATGAATCTAGAACTCTCTACGATCACGATATAGATTTGAAGAACACGTTCAAGATTCGTGATTCCGTGGAACTTGTTGCTCGTTATTCTCTCAATTACCGCACGCGTAGCACTTCGCAGAGGCTCTATGGTAATTTCTTTGCCTCTTCTGGAATTTATTCGGATCCTTGGTTTGCTAAGCAGAAAGGCAAAAAGTCCCTCAAATTGGAAACGGATGACGGCACTATTGAAATTGACTCTGCACGTTGGGCGAAGTACGCCGCCTTGCAGGACGAGGAATATTTGGCGACTCAGTTTGACGAGCGTTTGCTGAAGCATACGTTTGAACTGGGTGCTACGTTTAGGCTGCCGAAGAATGTGTTGAAGATTGGCGGCGTCTGGTCGTTCCGTACGGACTTGTCGAAGTTCAATCAAGACGATTTGCTGGACGGTTTTGATTTTTCTGATGAAACTTACGGCATTCTTGGTTATCGATTCCATGGGAGCGACTTCTTTGAAATGCGGTATCCGCTGTCGTTGACGACGACTCTTACAAGATGGCAAAATACGTTGTCTATAACACCCCGTTACAGGTCGTATAATACGAATGATATGAGCGAGTTTGAATGGAGTCTCATGGATAACGCGACCTTTGTGTTGAATCCGGACTTCTTGGACCTCCTGTTGCATGTGGATATCCGTCAGAATTTCATGAGCCGCGAAGATGATGGCAAGACTGTTGAAGAAATGGAAATGGATTTGGATCTCTCAATGGGACTCAAGTTCCAGTTGACAGAAAGGCTCAGTATGGAATGGACCTTTGGTACATTCTTTAGTTACCGCCCGGATAATGAATCCCAGGATTACAGGGATATTTACGGGATGGCCTCTTTCAACTACGACTTCTAAACATGCATATCGGTTGTCATCTTTCTTCGTCTAACGGCTTTTTGGCGATGGGTGATGCGGCTCTTTCTATTGGAGCCGATACATTCCAGTTCTTTACGCGAAACCCGCGTGGTGGTGCTGCAAAGCCTTTTGATAAGGCTGATGCCGCTGCTTTGAACGCGTTGATGGCGGCGCATCATTTTGCGCCGATTTTGGCTCATGCTCCTTATACGTTGAATGCCTGTGCCGCAGACCCGTCGCTTAGGCAGTATGCGCAAGACGTGATGAAGGACGATTTATTTCGCATGGACCACTTTCCGCAGGCGATGTACAATTTCCATCCTGGTAGTCATGTCAAGCAAGGTGTTGAAGTGGGCATCGAACTCATTGTGCAACATTTGAATAACATTTTGCACAAGAATCTCAAGACGAAAGTGCTCCTGGAAACGATGGCAGGGAAGGGAAGCGAAGTTGGGCGGACTTTCGAGGAACTGCGTCAGATTATTGATCGCGTAGAGCTTAGTGAAAAGGTGGGCGTTTGTCTGGATACTTGCCACGTGTTTGATGGTGGTTACGATATTGTACATCACTTGGATGATGTGCTACAGGAATTCGACAAGGTGGTCGGGCTTAATCGCTTGTGTGCAATCCATCTGAATGACAGCAAGAATCCTTTGGGCAGTCACAAAGATCGTCACGAGGTCATCGGTGGCGGCTTCATTGGTCTGGAAGCGCTTGTGAATGTCGTAAATCATCCGGCGCTGAAGAACCTTCCGTTCTATTTAGAAACTCCGAATGAGTTGCCAGGATACGCTGCGGAAATTGCTTTGATGCGGAGCCGTGAGCTGTAAAAAGTGATTTTTTTTACGGCGAACCCTTGACGTTTTTCGCAAATAATCTATATTTGACCGCGTCGATGCTTCATAGCTCAGTTGGTAGAGCCCGCGACTGTTAATCGCGTTGTCCTTGGTTCGAGTCCAAGTGAAGCAGCTCAAAACACCTCGGTCGAAAGATCGGGGTGTTTTGGTTTTTAAGCCCTATCTTTTATGCGTTATCATGACTTGACAAACGAATATAAATCATCTATATTTGGGTGCGTCGATGCTTCATAGCTCAGTTGGTAGAGCCCGCGACTGTTAATCGCGTTGTCCTTGGTTCGAGTCCAAGTGAAGCAGCTCAAAACCCCCGATCGAAAGACCGGGGGTTTTGTGTTTTAAAATAGTGATGACAATGTGAATGGTTACCGATGGGCGGGGGACCAGCGGCGTTTGAATCGAGGCTCGTCGATAATCTTACCCCAGATGAATCCTCGACGGACGCTTTCCCTGCTTATCGAGCGCACGGTGGTGCGTTTGGTGAGCGAAACGGCCATTTCGGCCGGATCTCCTGTGTAGCCGTTTTCTCGGTCGCTTTGGCGGGATGCCGCTGCGGCCTCTTCGCGGGCCTTGCGTGCGCGTTCTTCGAGAATTTTCAACTGGCTCTGCTTGTCGTTTGCGGTTGGCGTGGCGTTTGGTTCTGTAGCCATAGCGCCTGGCATTACCGCTTCGTGTAAAAGCAGGTTGTTGAGTTCGTTGATATCCTGTACGAGAACGTCGTATTCGCCTTCTCCCATGTCGTGCCCGATAATGCGGTGCTGCTGGAGTTCGTTTAGCATTTCGATGGCGTAGCCTTCGGACATTTCGAATTCTTCCATCAGGAATTCGGCATCGATTACGTCAAGTTGAACGATGTTTTCTGCAACTTCCCGCAATGTCACGTTGTCACCGAGACCGTGCGGGTTGTTGGGAATTGGGGGCGGCATGGCGGGTTCCAGAGTCCCTTGCGAGGCTTCGCGTTGTGCCGCCTCGAACTGCTTGATGTACTCTTGCAATTTGCGGGCGACATACGGCTTGGGCGACGGCGAGGCTTGATCGTCTGCACGTTCGTCGAAATCTTCGTCATCTTGCTCTTCTTCGAACTCTTGCGTCGAATCGGTCGTTGGTGCATGATTTTGCTGCTGTTCGGCCTTTTTCTTCGCATTCGCCCGCTTGATAAGCGCGTCGATGACGAATATCGCAATGAATATGAGTAATGATTCCATAGTATAGAGTATAGACGAGAGACGAAAGACGAGAGGTTGCTACGATAAACTTTTTGATTTGCGTAAACCAGAAAGCATTTTTGCAATTTCCTCTGTCTTTGGCTCTATGGTCTTTAAATCCTCATGGGTTATGTATTTTAGAAGATTTGCTATTTCTATTTGACTTTGGACTTCCATAAGAGATCCGTAACTGATTTCTAGAAAATGAGCAATCTCTTTTGCGGAAGATTGACTCATTCCTTCTGCAATGTTTGATGGTACAGAAACTGCAGCTCTACGCACTTGGCTAGATAGAGCATATTTTTCTACATCTGGAAATTTATTTACCAGAGAATAGATGCTCAATACCCATTCAAGGCTTTTTTGATAGACGTTCAATTTCTTGTAAGCAAACATATCTCTCGTCTCTCGTCTGGAATCTTTCGTCTATTTAGCTTCCGGTGCAGAACCGATTTCTTTCCTCATCTGCGTGTCGGCTTCGATGTTTTTCAGGTTGTAGTAGTCCATCACGCCGAGCTTTCCGTCGCGGAGGGCGGATGCCATGGCCATTGGAATCTGGGCTTCGGCTTCGACGAGCTTGGCTTTCATTTCCATCACCTTTGCCTTCATTTCTTGTTCGGCAGCGAAAGCCATGGCGCGGCGTTCTTCTGCCTTGGCCTGGGCAATCTTCTTGTCGGCTTCGGCACGGTCCGTTTCGAGGATAGCGCCGATGTTCTGGCCCACATCGACGTCGGCAATATCGATGGAGAGAATTTCAAATGCTGTACCTGCATCAAGGCCGGAGGCGAGCACCTTCTTGGAAATCATGTTCGGATTTTCGAGAACGTCCTTGTGGCTCTTGGCAGAACCGATGGAACTGACGATGCCTTCGCCAACACGTGCAACGACGGTGTCTTCGCCTGCACCACCGACGAGTTTCTGGATGCTGGCACGCACGGTAATGCGAGTCACGGCGTGGAGCTGGATACCGTCAAGAGCCACGGCGGAAACCTTCGGAGTTTCGATGACTTTCGGGTTCACGGACATCTGCACGGCTTCGAGCACGTTACGGCCGGCAAGGTCGATGGCTGCGGCTTCCTTGAAGTCGAGTTTGATGTTCGCCTTGTTGGCGGCGATGAGCGCCTGGATGACGCGAAGCACGTTACCGCGGGAGAGGTAGTGGGCTTCGAGCAAGTTCGTATCGACCGGGAGGCCCGCTTTGCAGCTGAGAATTCGGGCTTCGACGATGACCTGCGGCGGCACTTTTCTGAGGCGCATACCGATGAGCTGGAAAATGCTCACATTTGCCTTGGAGAACAAGGCCTGGAGCCAGAGGCTAAAAAACTTGCCGATGAAGGCGAGGATGATGATGACAACGATGGCAGCTATGATGATGCCTATGGTAAGAAGAGTATCCATTTGTTTTTCTCCAAGTTATGTTTTTTTGTTTAAAATTCTTTGTTGAAAAAGTACGATCAGACGTGAATTATCTTTCGTCTAACCCCACCCATATATGTCCTTCTTGTACGGATTCTACTTTGACTTTTTGCCCAGCTTCGATGATTTCGCCGTGAGTTTGTACGTCAAAGAGTTTGTTTGTGCCGTCGGGCATGGTCAAGCTGGCCTGACCCACTGGACGCAGGAACGTTTTTGCGATTCCTACTGCGCCAATGGCGATTTCTTGGACGGCTTCGGTCGGGGAGACCGCTGTTTCCATGTCGGTCTTGAGCATGGGCGTCCAGCCTTCAGGCAGTAGCGGAATCAAGTACTTGCTTGCTGCAATCGGGATGATAAGTGCTATGGCCGCGCTTCCGATAACGAAGAATAGTCCGAATAGCCATGGCGTGGCATCGAATGTTGTTTCAACGGCTTCGGGGACGTATTCCGGTATGTTTGCCGTGTCAAAACTCATGATGAGGGCTGCTATCAAGCAGATGATTCCTCCGATGCCAAAGAGGAACGTGCCCGGCATGACGAAGATTTCTACAAGGAACAGCACTACGCCCGCTACTAACAAGATAGCCGGGAAGTAACCGTCGAGCTGCGGTGCGAACTGCCCGAAGAAGACGATTCCGATAAGGATGAGACCGATGATACCGAACATGCCAAATCCAGGCGTCTTGAATTCGATGTAGAGCGCCCCGAACCCGAGAATCAGGAGGAGTCCCGAAATGGCGGCAATGGCGCTTGCAATTTTTTCTCCGGTATTTGTTTCGATTTCGCTCTTGCGTTCGATGGCGAGCTTTGTTTCAAAGTCTTCGCGGCTCTTGAACGTGCCCCTGGAAAATCCGAGTTCTTCGGCTTCCTGGTCGGTCATTGTCAGGAGTTCGCCTTCTTTCACGAGAATCTTGGGTGAGCCCCAGAATTTCTTTTCGGCGCTATCCAGGACGGCGAATTTTTTGCTTTCGATGATGAGCGTGGTGTCGCGTTGCGTTGGCTTCCCTTTATCGAGTGTAGCGGTGAGTTCAATGACTTCGAGTTCCGGCGTGACAAACGAGGATGCCAAAAGTTCGGGGTAGCCGTTACGCTGGGCTAAGTTCCTGAACTTCGCACGGAGGGGCGACTGGATTTTTTCGCCAACGATTTCCGGGGTGCCGTTGCTCCCTTGTACAATCGGAGCGCAGTCGCCGATTGTCGTCGCTTCTAGCATATAGAGGCGCTTGCAGGCGAGTGCGATGAGCGAACCTGCGCTGATGGCTTTCTTTTTTACGAGGGCGATTGTTTCGGGGCCTTTGACGGCCATGATGGTATCGACGAGGTCGAACGCTGCATCGAGGCGGCCCCCGAATGTGTTGATTTCGAAGACGATGTAGTCTGGGCTCTTTTCGATGGCCTCGCCGATGGCGCGGGCGCAGAATTCATACATGGCGGGATCGACATCCCCTTCCAGTTTAATCCAGACGGCCTGCTTTTTCTTGAGTTCCGGGACGATAGCCGTTTTTGCGGAATCGACGATAGTGGTCGTGTCTGCGAATGTAAATGCGGCTAAAAAAGCCAAAAAGAGGAATAGTTTCGTTAATATTTTCATATTGTGAATGTATAAAGATTTGTTTTATTCGGAAACAGTTTTTGTGAAAAAAAACACGAATATGTCGAATAGCCTGTTTAATGTGCCATTTTTTTGTTTTTTTCCTTAATTTTATAAATGTAAAATGTATAATATATTGGTAAATGTACCCAAGAAACTATGGATAAAAAATTTTTTAAAAGAAATCTAGTTGTTTCTCTGCTTCTTGTTGCGTTTCTGTTTGTTGTAACAAATGTTTCCTTTTTGTACATCAACAGGCAGGCTATTGACGACAGCTGGGATTCTCTTGATGAAATCGCTTACGCTTCCGAAGCGAAAATGTTTTTCTTGGGGCGGTCTCTTTTAAGCGCATTGACCAATATTTCCACCGTGGTGGGAATGGAAGAAGACCTTCTGTCCGAAAGTATGGTGCGAATGATCCGCGGATCGCGTATAGGGCCTCTGGTGTCTGCCACACGCCTGTATTTACCGGATGGGCATATCATTGCGGACAACGGTGTTATTTTTGATTCCCTGTATGTGCAGCACTATAACAAAATTTTGTCCCCTAAACCGTATATGTCGAAGGTGGACTTCGATGTCCTTCACAAAGAAAATAAGGTTTTTGAACAGTTTGTTCCTGTCCGGCGTAAGGGCGAGGTTATCGCCATGCTTTCGGCTGTGTCCGAACTGAACTCGTTGTATGGCTACGTCACGACGAATGCGTTCAAGGGAAAGGCTTCATTAATTGTTCTTGACCGTAGAGACGGTTCCTTTGTTGTTGAAAAATCCAAGAAGTGGAAAAATTTCAATGAGCTTGTTAAGACATTGAACCCTAAAGGCGGTTATTCGTTGGATGAATGGGTCGCTGACG
>JAEEGK010023012.1_pt1 | contig 13032 bp, 8 predicted proteins | sample 8958771 | NCBI WGS metagenome assembly JAEEGK01 (sample SAMN16246547, study PRJNA631951) | gut metagenome | biome: gut microbiome; feature: rumen; material: SC-attached | host: Bos | place: Iran: Karaj | collected 2018-10 | reverse complement strand
AGGAGTCCGCAAAAATAATTAGCGACAACAATATCAACGGCGAGAGGCAGAGTAGGGGAGCAAGCCAATGCTTGAAAATGATTGCCGTGATGATGGCGGCGAGTATGCAAACAATTTCGCCAATTAGGAAACATGCCGGCAATGTGTGAACCAATTTCAGCGAGCCAGGATGCCGCTGATTGAGGTTGATGCGGGCGCAGCCGGAATTGAACACCTGACGGAAAAATTTGCGGAAGTCGGTGCGGCGTTTGTGATAGACAAAAGCCTCCTTGATTAACTGTGTAGAAAATCCACCTTCCAAAATCCTCAATGTCATATCTATGTCCTCGCCGAAACGCATCGTTGAAAATCCGTGCGTCGTCTCAAAAACTTTGCGCGAAAATCCCATGTTGAAACTCCTCGGATGAAATTTGCCAGCCTTCTCGCTCGCGCCGCGTATGCCGCCGGTGCTGATTATCGAAGTCATTGCATAACTAATCGCCTTTTGCACGGGCGTAAAAGTGGGCATCGCCGCATCGGGACCGCCGTAACAGTCGGTGAAATTTTCGGCGAGGCGGTTGGCTACTATCGCCATATAATCGTCGGGGATGATGCAGTCGCTGTCGAAAAAAATAAAATAATCGCCCTCGGCACGTTCTGCGCCATAGTTGCGCGTGGTGCCGGGTCCTGAATTGGGCTTGTAATAATATTTGATGTCGAGTTGAGGACGGTATTTTTCGATGATTGTGTCGGAGCGGACGTTGCTGCCGTCTTCTACGACAATTACATCGAAGTCCTTGAAAGTCTGTCGTGTAAGGCTTTCCAAAAGTTCGTCGATTTCGTTTGGACGGTTGTATAGTGGTATGATGATGCTAAATTTCATTGCTGGGTGTTTTTAAGTTTTTCGGCGTCGTGCTTTTCGTATAGGGTTTTGTATTCGCTATAATAAATCTTGACTATGCAGGTGAATGGTATGGCGACAATCAGTCCGAGGAATCCCAACAATTTGCCCCACACCGAGAGCGAGAGCAAAATCATCGCGGGATTGAGCCCTGTGGCGTGTCCCATTATCTTGGGCGTCAGAAACATATCTTGGATTATCTGCACCGTCACGAAAACACTTGCTGTCATCAATATGCAGAGCCATACTGGTGTGCCGGTTTCCATACTCATCACACAACTGAGCAGCAATGCGGGCAGGAAACCGAGGATTTGTAAGTAAGGCACAATGTTGAGCATGCCCACCATAAGTCCCAACAGCAATCCCATTGGCAGTCCAATTACTGAAAATCCTATGGAATACAACACCATGACGCACACTACGATAAGCAGTTGTCCACGGAAATATTTTTGCATTTCGGACGTGAAGCGCGTGAAAAACCTCAGAAAGCGTTCTTTGAATTTGGTTGGCACGAGTTCCACAACGCCCTTGCTGATGCCGTCGTAATCGAGCATTATAAAAATCAGGTACAATATTACAATCGCCGCGCCCAATCCGCTCATTATCGCGCTGTAAGTCTTGCTGAAAAACGATCCTAAATGCGGCAGCAACACTTTTGAAATCGAGTCAATCGTGGCGGCGATGTTGTCGCTTGCAAAGATGGCGGCGAGTTTTTCGCTGTTGCTAATTTTTGCGATGAAGTCGGATATGACGGTCGGCAATCCGTCCTTCCATTCGCTCATAACATCGTGTTCCACAAGGAGTTCGTACAAGTGCCGCATTTCGGAGAATAGCAGCGGCAGTATTATCGCCAATATCGTTGAAAATATAGCCAACGTGAGCATCAATGTTATCATTACGGCAATCCAGCGGCGGTGCAGTCGCTTTTGGAAGAAGTTGACCACGGGGTTCAATATGTACGCCAACATGAACGCCACCGCAAACGGCAGCAGCACGTTTCTAAGGTAATACACCAACAGCAACACGCCCACTACGGCGCATATTTTGAGCAGGAGGCTCACTGTGGGGGATATTTGTTCGTTGTTGGTCTGCATGTTTATAATTACGAATTATGAATTACGAATTATGAATTATGAATTATGAATTACGAATTACGAATTATGCATTGTAAAAACTCCATCGTGTCCACACCGTCGGCATAATCCATCAGCCCTGGATATTGCGCCTTGCCAAAACCGACTGTTGGCAGTCCGGGCAACGGATTTGCGGAGACTACGCATTGCAGGTCGTCCTTCATGCCGCGAAGTTTGTCCGCCACGGCTTCAATATTGTCGTATCTTTCGGCGTACAAAACCCCAATCGGCGAACCAAGCCCTTCGTCCTCTTTGAGCAAGAGAAAATTGTTGTCGAGGATTTTGGCGTCGCTCATCAGGTAGATTGCCTTGTTGTAGGTGTAATTGTCGGAGTATTTGGCGTTGTGGGCGACGGTGCAATGGTCGATGATGTTGCCGAAGAAGGTGTTGTAGTCATAATCAGTATGCACATAAATCTTTGACACACTGCGGCATCCAAGTCCGTAATATGCAAAAATGTCGTCGGCGAGTGCGTGGTAGTCGTCGGGCGTTTCGTTGCCGGTGAGGATTGCCACCGAGTGACGGTTGCGACGGATGATGTTGGGATATTTGGAGAAATAATAATCAAAATAACGGCTCGTGTTGTTGCTGCCCGTTGCGATAATCGCATCAAATTCAAGACGCTCGCCATCCTGCTCCTCGATGATGCGGTCTTGGAGCGCGGGGTCGATTTTTTTCAGGATTGCAACAACGGCGGAGGGCAACAATTTGTCTTTCGAGGAATGTTTGACGATACATTTGCAGCCCGACAGCAATACGCACAGCATGTCGTGGAAGCCCACGAGCGGAATGTTGCCGGCGGGGATTATCTTGACGCGCAGGTCGCGCTCTTGGACGTCGGCGAGCGAATAATGTGCGGCAAACTCCTGCAAATTACTTTCCGACAGCATCATGGAGAGCGAGCGCAGTTGCATTTTAACAAACTCAGGCGCAAACCAGCCGTTGTAGCGGTAATATTCGGCGGCAAGGTCGCCAAGTTTTTTTGCAAGTTCGTCGTATGGCGCATCAAGATGGACGTCGCCGTCCGCCGCCGCGCCAAATATTCTGCCAAGGGTTGTGAATGTATCTATTAGCATCAAAATTAATTCTTTAAATTCTTTGTAAATCCTTATTTGTTATGGTCAAGAAGGCGGGCAAGCCGTCCGCACTCCAATGCACTCCACGCAAAATTACAAAAAAAATAATTCGTTTGCTAAAAAATAGTTTTTTTTTCTTAAATTTGCAGATTGATATTTATCAACAATTGGATAATTATGGAAAATTCAATAAGTGCCAATGCCAAAATTAACATAGGGCTTAATATCGTGCGCCGCCGCGAGGATGGCTACCACGACATCGAGACCATATTCTATCCGGTGAAGATAGCGGACAGGATAGTCATAAGGCACGGCATGGATACCAACCTCGCTTGTTTTGCGGGCGACGACGGCAAGCCGATGGAGATAGCAGGGCAGAATACCATCGACACCGCCTTCGCATTGCTCAAGGCGAGATACGATATACCAGCATTGGAGGTGGAGCTGTACAAGCGCATCCCAATGGGCGCAGGCATGGGCGGCGGCTCGGCGGATGCGGCGTTTTTCATTCGCGCCGTCAATGAAGCCTTCCGCCTCGGCATGACTACCAAGCAGATGGAGGATATGGCGGCGAAGATTGGCAGCGACTGCGCCTTCTTCATCGAGAATACGCCCAAATTTGCCACGGGTAGGGGAGAGGTGCTCTCCCCGGTGCCGTCGGTGCTTGATGGTTATGTCATCAAGGTAATCAAGCCGAGGTTCAATATCTCCACCAAGGAGGCGTATTCCAAGGTGAAGCCGATGATACCCAAGACGAGCCTTGTGGAAGATTTCAAGAGGCCGGTGCGCGAGTGGCAGGGGTTGATTAAAAACGATTTCGAGGCTTCTGTATTCCCGGAACATCCTGAATTGCAGCGTTATAAGGACTTGCTCTATGAGAACGGCGCGCTGTATGCTTCGATGACGGGGAGCGGCTCGGCGTTGTTTGGGATTTTTGACCACGAGCCAGTCCTGAGGGGCGAAATCGCCGAATTGATGGTGGACTAATTAAAAAAAAATAAAAAATCAGGCTTTTTGGAACTGAATTTGCCCGATAATTACTAATTTAGTAGGCTGAATTGATTATATATTGCAATATAGATGAAATCCAAGAAGACAAATAGCAGGATATATCTGATGGTGAACATAGTGGTGGCGTCATTTTTCACCATTTTGTTTGGTGTGCTCTGCGTGCTCGCAATCCACTCGCAGGATCGCGACATACGCCAGAAAAACTACCAACAGATGGACGATGCTATCAACGACCTCAGATACAGGCTTAAGACCGAAAACGACATCAATAGTGAGAAGGTGTCGGAGTCGCTTAGGCTCTTTGTGCATTTTATGCGACAGAGCGGGCAAATCACGCAGGAGCAGGATTCCATTGGCCGCCAGACCACCAATTTTGAGACCGGCGAGTCGTCATACGAGCGCATCCCGAGGTGGACTGTTAGGGGCAAGGACTTGTCTTCGCTCAATTCGCTCATCGAGAATGTGTACAGCCTCACGGGCGCACAGTCGGCGATTTACCAGAAAATCCCGGAGGGCTACCTCATCATGACCTCCAATTTTGACCACAGCGACCGTCAGTTGCTTTCCAACGTGTTCATTCCCAATACTTCAGCCATCGTGCCCACCATCGAGAACGGCGAGATATACAGCGGCAATATCACCATCTTCAAGAAGCAATATGTGGCGGCGTTTTTCCCGTTGTTCCTCAATACCAAAATCAGCGGCATGATTTCGTGTATGAAGAGTTTTGGAATATCGAAGGATATTGAGAGCTACGTCAAGAGCCAGGTAATCAACGAGTCTGGCTACTTGTTTATGATGAGCAAGTCGGCGGGCGTGTATGTGCATCCCGACTTTGCCAACGCCGAGAGCTTGAGTTCGGAGCGTATGCTCAATAAGCTCAAGGGCGTGGGTTCCGACATTGAGACCACCGTCTACAAGATGCCTGAAAAAGATTATCAAATCTGCCAGAAGGCGGCTTACATCAAGGAGTTTGACGTATACATTGGCGCGTGCTGCCCCGTGGACGAGATGGGGCTGACAACGATGCGCAAGGTCGTGATTGTCTTGATTTTTGTGTTGTTTTGGGCGTTGGCTACGTCCATTGTGCTGCTCTCCAACTGGTTTTCGGCAAAATTGTTCAACAAGGTGCGCTACTTCATCTATCAGGTGGCGGAGGGCAAAGTGCCCAAGAAACATTCGTCGAGGTTGGTGTCCAAATTTGAGCCGCAGGAGCTTGTGGATATGGAGCATGTGATTAATGAAATCATCGACAATCAGCACAACCGCATCGACTGCCTCGAAAAACTCATCAGCGGTGGTTTTGACGCCAATGTGGGCATAGAGCGCGGCAAGGATTTCGAGGGCGACCTCCTGTTGCAACTCCAAGAAAAACTCGCCGACAAGGAGACCAGCGACAAGAGCCGCAAGGTGGAGATTGAGCACAGCGACTGGATCAACAAGGGCATCACCAAGTTTATCGAGATTTTACGTTTCCACGGACAGGAACGCAAAGTGTTGGCTTACAATATTATCAGCAACCTCGTGAAATACGTGGGCGCAATCCAAGGCGCAATATATTTCACCAACGAGGAAGACCCCGACAATATCAAGCTCGAGCTTTCGGCATGTTACGCCTACGAAAAACAGAAACTCATTGAGCAGTCGTTTTCCGTGGACGACGGTCTGCTTGGCCGTGCCTACCACGAAAACCGCGTTATCAACCTCACCGACCTGCCGCCGGGATACATCAAGATTGTTAGCGGACTTGGCGACGCTCAGCCTAACAACCTCATCATCGTGCCGCTCATCTTCAACCAAAAAAACAGCGGTATGCTGGAGCTTGCATCATTCAAGATGTTTGAGGAATATCAGGTGACATTCCTCTCCCGCATTGCGGAAAGTATCGCCTCGGCAATTTCTGGCTTGAAAATTAGTGAAAGAACCGAAACCCTTTTGCAGAGGAGCCAGGAACAATCAAAACTTATGAAAATCCAGGAGGTGGAGATGCGCCGCAACCTTCAAGAGATGCGCCGCCTGAAAGAAGAGGCTGAGAGCAAGGACTCCGAGATGCGCGGTCTGTTCCGTGCTGTGGATTCTACCTCGCTCGTTACTCAATACGACAAAGACGGCACGATACTCCATGTCAATTCGCGAATGTTGGACCTCTTGCAGGTATCCGAAGACGACCTCGTGGGACGCAACCACGCCGACATTTCGTCCTTCAAGCCCAACGACAAGAATTACCGCAAGTTTTGGGAAGACTTGCGCCACGGACAGTCGCGAAGCCTCGTGGAATCCATCAACACCAAGCAAAAGACGATATGGATGTCGGAGACCTTCTCGCCAATCACCGACGACAAGGGCAACGTGCTCAAAATCATCAACATCGGCATGGATATTTCCGATACCAAGGTGATGGAGCGTCAGCTTCGCCTCCAAGAGCGCGAAATCAACCGCCAGATGGACAAACAGAACGAAAAGGAGCGTGAACTCGCTGAAAAACAGAAATATATCGAAGAACGTGAGATGGAGATGAAGACTCTTACGAAGGCAATGGATTCATTCGTGCTCAAGCTCGAACTCAGCCGCAGGGGCATCATCCTCTCGTCCAACATGTTCTTCTACATGTTGATGAACCTTCAGGATTCCGACGTCATCAACAAGGACTTCACGGAGTTTCTCGCGCCGGAATACGTCACGCCGTTTTCCACCTCGCTTACGATACTCTGTACCGGCAAGGAGCAGCATGAGGACTTCAAGCTGCGCACATCGGCGTCGCAGTCCATTACCATCACCGCCAACTTGTTCCCAATGCAGAACACGAAGGGCGATGTGGAGAAGATTTTATTACTCGCCACTGTTATCAGTGCATAATTGAAGTGATTTTATACTATGGCAGCAAACATAAAAAAACGGCTCAAAGTATTGCTCGGACGTTCATACGACTTCTACGTGGTCTATGCAGTGGTCGGGTTTGTCGTGGTTATGCTCATAGCCCTCGCAATTGGACTTGTAGGGCGGTCAAACAAGATAGCCGATTTTAAGGAAAAGATGCAGGAAAGTTCCTCCAACGTCTCCAACACGCTCGAGGAGTCCATCATGTCGCAGATAGGCACGCTGCGGCAGTTGTCGCAATGGTTTGTGCAGATTGGCAACCCGGAGCTTGAGTTTGGCATCGACCGTAGCCAGGCTGCTGTATTGCTTCAGGAGACCATATCCTCGGAGCCAGACATGAAGTCGCTCTATATGGTTTGGGAGCCAAATGTTTTTGACGGCAAGGACGCCGAGTACGCCCACTCCGAATTTCACGACAGCACGGGCAGGTTTATCCCAAAATTTGCCAAACGTGCCGACGGCGTAGTGGAGCGCGACATCATCCGCAATTACAACGACAATCTCGATGTCAATTCGTATTATTACTTCAAATCCAAGAAAAACGTCTTCATCCAGGAGCCGCGCATACTCCGCGAGAGCGCGAAAAACCTGCTTATAATGCCGGTGGTGTTCCCCTTGCACTTCGGCACCAAGCTCCTTGGCGTGATAGGCGCAGATTTCGTCATCAACAATCTCAACCAGCGTCTCGGACAAGTGGGCAAGCCCGAAGGATGCCAGCTTGTGGTATTCTCGGCAAACGGCAGGGTGGCTGTGTCGCCCGACAAGCATCTGCTCATTGGCCGTGGACTTGAGGCTGTGCTCGAAGGTACGCCCGATTTGTATTACATCAAGTTTAGGCGTGGCGAGGAGTTTGAGCAGATGGACGGCAGGTCGTACATCATGACCCGCACCTGCAATATCGAGGAAGTGAATGCCCACTTCAATGTCTGCATGATATGCGACGAAACAGTCCTTAATAAGGAAGGCAATGCTTTCTTAATGAAGTCGATGTCGCTTGGTTTCGTTACTTATCTGCTGTTGATGCTGATGATAATGATGTTTAGGTGGTACTACCGCTCGCAGGTGTCGGCACTCACCGAAAAGGGCAACGAGATGGCGGATGTTGACAAGGATTACCCAATGACGAGCCGTCTGTATGTGCCTGAGTTGCTCAAGCTCGATGGCATCCTGCAAAAATACCACAAGACTTTTGTGAAAATCCGCGACCTCAACCGCGAAATCGAATCTTACCGCTACGACGATGTATTGGACACGTTGCCTCAGACCAACAAATTCCAGCAGTCGTACAACAACATGCTCGACACCCTCCGCAAGATTGCACAATCGGAAAACGAGCGCAAGACCAAGGAGGAGACCGCCAACTGGATTTCGCAAGGTATCGCCGCCATCAACGAGGCAATGCGCATCGGTTCCAACAAGGTGGACGTCCTCGCCGAAAACATCCTTATGACGCTCGTCAGGTACACCAAGGCAATTCTTGGTGGTCTTTACGTATATTCCAAAGAAGACGACGGCGAATACTTGACCCTGACTGCCGCCGTATCGATGAACCAAAAGAAAGCAGTCCGCATCAAGATACAAAAAGGCGTGGGACTTGTAGGCACGTGCGCAGTGGAAAAGATGCCCATCTTCCTCAACAAGCTCCCCGACGATTACATCAACGTATTCTCCGGACTTGGCAAATCGAAGCCCAGGACGCTCGCCATATTGCCGATGTTGTACGACAACGAGTTGATTGCAATCATCGAGATTGCCTTCATCAGCGAACTCAAGCCGCATGAGAAGGAATTGCTGCAAGTAATATCGCCAACAATTGCAAGTTCGCTCGTCACTGTAAGAATCAACGAGCAGACGGAGCAGCTGATGAAACAATTCCGCTCGCAGGCTGACACCCTCGCCCAAAACGAGAAGCAGATGACCGAAAACATCGAAAAACTCAAGGAGGAACAAAACCGTTCGCTCCAGCGCGAGCTCGAGATGAAGGGTCTTATCGACGCCGTCAACAACACAATGCTTACCCTCGAATTTACCCCGACGGGCGTGTTGCTCGATGCCAACGAGAGGTTTGTAAAGACAATGCACTTCGACCGTGCAGAGTTGCAGGGCGTCAATATCATGGACATCAACCCCCAAGCCAGAAAAGAGCTCGAGGTAATGCTCGCCACCGTTACAGATGGCAAGTATTATGAAAAGGAGACCATGCGCACCACCAAAAACGGTGAAAATAAGTGGCTTTGGGCAACATATACGCCATACTTCGACAACAACGGTGAAGTAGTGAAAATCTTGTATTTTGCAATGGACGTCACCGAATACAAGAAGGCTCAGGCGCAGTTGCAGGACAATATCAAGGATTGCGAAAAACGCCTGCACAAGATGCGTGTGGAGATGGCAACTCTCCGCAACGAGAAAAAGAACGAATAAACACATCAACAACAATAAAAAAGAAATTATACTATGTATTGTAAAAACTGTGGAAACATTGTGGCGGACGACGCCGTGAGCTGCTCGTCGTGCGGATTCAACCCCACCGACGGTAGCAATTACTGCCCATCGTGTGGACATTTTTGCATCCCTGGCGATGTGGAGTGCGTGCAGTGCAAAGCATCTCTCGTAGCCCCCACCAAACTGTCAATGAGGATGTCTGCCCCTAAGCCTGCGCAGCCTCAGCCGAAGTCCCAGCCCCAGGTACAACCCCAGCCTTCGCAGCCTCAGGCACAGCAGCCCGCTCCCCAGCCACAGGTACAAGCGTCTCCGATGATGCCGCCGATTGTGACTTCGCAGCCACAATCGCAGCCGCAGCCCCAACCACAATCGCAGCCCCAACCACAGCAGAATCGCGTCGAGACCAAGGTAGGACCGAAGTTTTTGTCGGCAGACCAGCGTTATTGTCGCAATTGTGGTCTTGTTATCCCAGCAGAGGCGCAGAAGTGCCCGTTCTGTGATTCAGCAAGTGGCGGCAACTATTGCCACAAGTGCGGCTCCGGCACTACGTCGGCAGACACTGTGTGCTCGGTATGCTCGTCGCCGCTCACGATAAGGCCAAATATCGGCTACATCCCGTCGCAGCCGCCTGCCACACAGCAAAACTACGGACAGCAAAACCGTCAGCAATACGCACCGCCGCAGCAAAACCGTCAGCAGTACAACAATGGACACATGTACGGCAACAATCAGTACGGCAATCAGTATGGCAATCAGTACGGCAACAACATGTATGGCAATTCAGGAGCCCACGATTGGCTAACAACATTGCTGTTGTGTATTTTCATCGGATCATTGGGTGTCCATAGGTTTTATACCAAAAACTACGTGGCGGGTGTAATTCAGTTGCTCACTGGTGGTATGTGTGGTATTTGGTGGCTTATTGACATTATTATGATTGTCACCGATTCTTACACCGACGGCGACGGCAACAAGCTCAAACACAACAATTAACACATTGTAAAAACCAACCATGACAATAACCATAAAGATAGGTTCTAATGTTTTGACCCAATCTGACGGCATGCTCCACGTGGAGCGCATGGGCAACCTTGTAAGAGAGATTGCCACCCTCCACGCGCAAGGCCACAAGGTAATTCTTGTAACATCTGGCGCGGTGGCGGCGGGTCGCAGCATGGCTAAAAACTATCAGGATCTCGACCCTGTCTCGCAGCGTCAGTTGCTGTCGAGCATCGGTCAGGTGAAACTTATCGACACTTACAAGAAACTCTTTGACCAATACGACATCAACATAGGTCAAATCCTCGTTACGAAACAGGATTTCCGCACCCGCGAGCATTACCTTAATATGCGCAACTGCATATCAACGCTCTGGGACAACAATGTAATCCCCGTAGTCAACGAAAACGACGCGGTATCTGTAACGGCGTTGATGTTTACCGACAACGACGAACTTTCGGGACTTCTTGCTTCGATGATGGATTGCCAAAAACTATTCATTCTCAGCAATATAGATGGTATCTACAACGGCGATCCCAAGTCGCCAGATTCGTTTGTTATCACCGACATAACGCCCCGCACCAATGTCGCCCAATTCATACAGACCACCAAATCTAATTTTGGACGCGGCGGAATGTTGACCAAATGCCGCATCGCCCGCAAGACTGCTGATTCGGGCATAGATGTTTACATCGCCAATGGTACACGACCGCAAGTAATTACACGGCTTGTGAATGGTGACAAGGATTTTGTATGCACCCATTTCACGGCGGGCGACCGCAGTCCGGCTGTCAAAAAATGGATTGCATACTCCGACGGATTCACCAAGGCAACAGTAATTGTCAACCAAGGCGCCGCCGCAGCATTGCGCGACCACAAGAAGGCTGCAAGTCTCTTGTATCCGGGCATCGTGAAGATAGAAGGTGAGTTTAAGAAAGACGACCTCCTCCTCATCAAAGACGAAGACGGCGTTACAATCGGAGTTGGCCGCGTCTCCATCGACAAAGACCGCCTCCTGAAACTCGGTTCACCCAAACACTCCAAGCCCGTAATCCATTACGATTATTTATATATATATCCCGATTAACATTGTATTGGAGTGCGGACGGCTCGTCCGCCAAAAATAATATTATTATGACACAGACAGAACAGCAACTCGCCGCCGCCAAAGAAGCGGCGCGAAAAACCGGACTAATCACGGACGCCCAGTCCGCCAAAATACTCAACGAAATAGCCGACGCCCTTGTTGCCAACAAGGACGCCATCATCGCCGCCAACGCGCAAGACCTCTCGCGTATGGATTCGGCAAACCCAATGTACGACCGTCTTTCCATCGACGAAAAGCGCATCAACGGTATGGCTGCCGACACTCGCAACGTCGCCACGCTTCCCGTGCCATACGGCGAAATCATCGAGCAACGCACGATGCCCAACGGTCTCGACCTCCGCAAAGTGCGCGTTCCTCTCGGCGTGGTTGGCGTTATTTACGAGGCGCGTCCCAATGTAACTGTTGACGTGGTTTCGCTATGCCTCCGCTCTGGCAACGCCGTTGTATTGAAAGGCGGCAGCGATGCCAAGGATTCTAACACTATACTTGTTGATATTATTCACAATGTATTGAAAAACAATAACATCGACCCCGACATCATCCAACTTCTGCCCCCTGAGCGCGAAGCCGCCACACAGTTGATGAATGCTGTTGGTTACATTGATGTCCTGATTCCCCGTGGTTCTAAGGGGCTTATCAATGCCGTCCGCGACAATGCCAAAGTGCCTGTCATTGAGACTGGTGCGGGCGTTGTTCATACATACTTCGACAAGGCCGCCAATCTCGATATGGGTCGTTCCGTCATCACCAACGCCAAGACCCGCCGCGTGAGCGTCTGCAATGCCCTCGACTGCCTGATAATCCACAGCAGCCGCCTTGCCGACCTGCCCGCGCTCTGCACCGACCTCGCCGCCAAGAATGTTGAAATCCTTGCCGATTCTCGCGCATTTGCCGCCCTCAACACTCATTACGCCGCATCCCTCAAACCCGCCGAAGAATCTGATTTCGGACGCGAATTTCAGGCGTTGAGGATGGCGATTAAGACCGTTGACAGTCTTGATGAGGCACTCGACCACATTTATAAATACAGCAGCAAACATTCTGAGGCTATTATCACCGACGACGCCAATGCCGCCGAAAAGTTCCTCAACGCTGTTGACGCGGCTTGTTGCTACCACAACACAAGCACCGCCTTCACCGACGGCGCACAGTTTGGACTCGGCGCAGAAATCGGCATCAGCACCCAAAAACTCCACGCCCGCGGTCCTATGGGCTTGAAGGAACTCACCACGTACAAGTGGAAGGTCTATGGCAAAGGTCAGGTGCGCAGCGCGTAGGTAGAGACGTTGCGTGCAACGTCTCCTAACGTATATTTATATTTGCATTGTCAATTGTAAACGACAATATATGAAAAAAACTCTCATACATAACGGTCGCATTGTGAGCGACGGACGGGTGTTCACGGGTTCTATCCTCGTGGAGGACGAGCGTATTGCAGGTGTCTATGACACAAAGCATTACAAAGACATGCCGGCATACGACGAAAAGTTTGACGCCACGGGG
>JAEEGK010023010.1_pt1 | contig 13033 bp, 14 predicted proteins | sample 8958771 | NCBI WGS metagenome assembly JAEEGK01 (sample SAMN16246547, study PRJNA631951) | gut metagenome | biome: gut microbiome; feature: rumen; material: SC-attached | host: Bos | place: Iran: Karaj | collected 2018-10 | reverse complement strand
CATTTAAGCAATATCTTAGTCTTATCTTTTGGTAGTTATATCATCTATAACAACTATGATTATCTAAACGACGAATATAGGGTTTTATCTATTGGCCAATTATCTGCTTTGTTGACTTACGGTATTCAAATTCTTTCATCCTTGTTATTTGTCTCCATGATTCTTTTGATGATGATTATGTCCATTGAATCCATTAAACGTGTTTACGAAGTATTGGTGGAAGAGCCCATCATCAAGAATCCAGAAAACGCAATTACAGAAATTGATAATGGGGAAGTTGTTTTTAATAATGTTGATTTTAAATATGTTGAAACCGCTGAGAAAAATACTTTAGAAAACCTTAATATCCATATCAAATCCGGCCAATTTATCGGTATTTTAGGTAGTACAGGTAGTGGCAAAACTTCTTTGGTTAATCTTATTTCTCGTCTATATGATGTGAGCGATGGATCAATTACTGTCGCGGGTAATGATGTTAGACAATATGATTTAAAAACGTTGAGAGATAATGTTGCTGTTGTTTTACAAAAGAATGTTCTTTTTAGCGGCACGATTGCTTCCAATTTAAAATGGGGCGATATCAATGCCAGCGAAGAAGAAATGTGGAAAGCTTGCGATATTGCGCAAGCTAGCGAAATAGTAAAAGCTAAACCAGAAGGATTAAATACCCGTGTTGAACAAGGCGGGGCTAATTTCTCTGGTGGCCAAAAGCAAAGACTATGTATTGCTAGAGCCATCTTAAAGAAACCTAAGATTTTAATCTTAGATGACTCAACTTCCGCGGTTGACACTAAGACAGATAAATTAATTAGAAAAGCATTAAGAGAAGATTTACCAGAGATGACCAAAATTGTCATTGCTCAAAGAATTAGCTCGATTGAAGATGCTGATCAAATTATCGTTTTAGATAATGGTGAAATAAACGCAATTGGAAATCATGATTTCCTACTTAAAAATAATGAGATTTATAGAGAAGTCTATCAGTCTCAAACACAGAAAGGAGGTAACTAATTATGCCTCCAAGAAGACAATGGCAAAAAGCTAAAAAGGGCACCATTAAGAGATTACTCAAATCCTTATGGAAAAACTTTAAATGGTCTTTAATTATTTCCTTTGTAGCATTAGTCCTATCAATTCTTACTAACTTATCAGGTAGCGTTTTTGCTAGCTTAATTACTGAAGTTTTAACTAAGTCTATTGTTTCAGGACAAAATGCTTTTACTGACATGTTTGATATAAATTTACTCAACATGATTGCTTTAAAAGCCAACTTAACAATTCTTATTATTGTTTTGGCAAGCATTTACGCTGTTGGTGTTTTATGCTCATGGACATGGACCCGCACAATGGCGGTCGTTTGTCAAAAATATCTCAACCTTTTCCGTATTGAGATGTTTGGTCACATGCAAAAACTTCCAATTAAATACTTTGATACACACCAAAACGGTCAAATCATGTCGTTATACACTAACGATATCGATACCATTCGACAATTTGTTTCTAGTGCCTTACCAAACTTATTTGCGACAGGTTTAACAATTATTGGCTGTATCTTCGTTATGCTTTCTTTATCCATTTGGATGACTTTAGTAATCCTTTTAGGTACAGTGGCGATGATGCTCAACACCAAATTTATCGGTGGACGTGCATCTAAATTCTTTATTGCACAACAAAAGAGTTTGGGTAAAGTTGAAGGTAATATTGAAGAAAGTATTACCGGCCTTAAAGTTATCAAAGTCTTCACTCACGAAGAAGAAAGCTTTGAAGGCTTCGAAGAACAAAATAAAGAATTGTGCAAGAATAGCACCACGGCAAACATCCACGGCAACATCATGGGGCCAATTAATGGTAACATTGGTAACTTTGTCTACGTCTTTGTTGCTATCTTGGGTTGCATTCTTTATTTGACTCCTGGTGCGAAAAATTTCTCCTTAGCGGATATCTTTAACGGCAATTTATTCTATGGAACACTTCCAGAAGTTGATTCTGCTGTGTTTTATTCTAAATTATTAGTGCCATTCCTAATGCTCTCTAGAATGTTCTCTAATAATGTTAATAACTTCTCTCAAAACATCATGTTCGTTGTCATGGGTACCGCTGGTGCTTCTAGATGCTTTGATTTAATTGATGAAGTTAAAGAAGCTGATGATGGTTATGTCACCTTAGTGCATATTAAGAAAAATGAAGATGGTACATTCGAAGAAACTAATGAAAGAACAAGAAATTATGCTTGGAAACATCCTCATAAAGCTGATGGTACAGTGACATATACTGAACTTAAAGGCGATATCTTATTAGATAATGTTGATTTTTCATATACTGGAGATAAATTAGTTCTAAAAAACGTTAGTGTTTACGCTAATCCAGGTCAAAAGATTGCTCTTGTTGGTGCGACTGGTGCCGGTAAAACCACTATTACTAACTTAATTAACCGTTTTTATGACATTGCAGACGGCAAAATCAGATATGACGGAATAAATATCAATAAGATTAAAAAAGATGACTTACGCCACTCTTTAGCGGTCATTCTTCAAGATGTGAACTTATTCACCGGTACCGTTATGGAAAATATTAGATATGGTCGATTAGACGCTACCGATGAAGAAGTCTATGAAGCCGCTAAGATTGCTAATGCTTATGACTTTATTATGAGATTACCTGAAGGCTTTAATACGATGTTAAGCGCTAATGGGGATAATTTATCTCAAGGTCAAAGGCAATTAATTTCTATTGCTAGAGCCGCTGTTGCGGATGCTCCAGTGATGATTTTAGATGAAGCGACTTCCTCAATTGATACTCGTACCGAAAGACTAGTGCAAAAAGGTATGGATCAATTAATGAAAGGTAGAACAACATTTGTGATTGCTCATAGATTATCCACTATTCAAAATGCTGATTACATTCTCGTTTTGGATAAAGGTGAGATTATCGAAAGAGGTAATCACGAATCTTTGATCGCTCAAAAAGGTTACTATTATCAACTCTATACAGGAGCATTTGAACTCGAATAATGAAAACGATTATCTTTGTTTGTCATGGTTCTATTTGTCGTAGTCCCGCGGCGGCGTTTATCGCTTTAAAATATTTAAAAGAGCATAACCGTGATGGGGAATTTAATATTCTTATAAGAGCGACGTCTAGCGAAGAAATCGGTAACGATGTCTATCCTCCAATGAAAAGAGAGCTTTTTAAAAGAGGTGTTCCTTTACATCCCCATGCCGCTCAAAGAATTAGACAAATTGATTACGATAATGCTGATTACATTTTCTATATGGACTATGAGAATGAATATTCTTTAAAAAGACAAATCGATGATTATAAGTCCATTCTTTATCCAATTAATAAATGGACTAATAGTATTAATGAGATCGAAGATCCTTGGTATACAGGAAGATATTCATTAGTGTGTGATGAAATTGAAGAGTGTATCAAAGATATTTTTGCTAAAATATAAAAGATGATTATTGATAATAAAATCAAAACTAAAGTTAAAGAAATTGTGGACATAAATGCGATTAATATGAATATCGCTGATATGTTAACCGCAGCGTTTTCTTATACCGATATCATCAATCCTGATGAAGTTAGGCAGTACATTAAAGAAGGCTATAGTGAAGAAGAAGCTATTACTGAAATATTGTTTGGTTTTTATGGTCTAGACCATAACGATGAAAATAACGATATCTTAACTAGATATATCTTAAATAATCTTAAAAAACTATGTCCTTTAGAATATTTAAATAATCCTTATGTTAAAAACATCAATGTGAAATCTAAATTAGGTAAATATCAATTAAGAAATATCTCTTATGAGCCATATCAGTTATTTGCCTATGATGATATCTATTTAGATGATTATAAAGAATATTCTCGTATTGGTTATTTTTCTAGTGACTTCCCCTATCTAGCGTTAACCGAAGGTAACAACGTTTGGATGTCACTTAATCCTAATGAAATTGAAACGATGAAACCTTATATTGCTAAAGCTAAAGGTAATGTTTTAGTTTTAGGTTTAGGAATGGGTTATGTTCCTTATATGATTTCTTTAAAAGAAGAAGTCAAAAGCATCACTATTATTGAAAAAGATAAAGAGATTATTGAGTTATTTAAAAAAGCCTTATTACCTTTATTCCCAAATAAAAACAAAATTAAGATTATTGAAGATGATGCAATTAGATATCTAAATAAAAAAGAAGCGACATATGATTATATATTCGCTGATTTATGGCATGATCCAGAAGATGGTTTATCTTTATTTGTGCAACTTAAAAGAATTAATCCAAATATCGACTGTTGGTTAGAAGTTTCTTTATATCAAATGTTAAGAAGATGCATGATTACTCTTCTAGAAGAACAACTCGATAATATGGGTGAAGAAAATTATAAATATTCGAGAAACTACACCGATAAGATTGTTAATAAATATTATCAAAGAACAAAAAATCTCCACTTAGATAGTGAAGATAAATTGAATAATTTATTAAGTGATGAATCTTTACTTAAGCTTGCGCTTTAAGGATTAGGAAAACAATAAAAGCGGCCACTACTAAAAGTAATAAAGAAATCATGAGGGCGATAACCCATTTACCTTCGCCCTTTTTATTTTGATTATTTGGATCAAAGAAATAATGATTAGTGTTTCTTTTAATAAAACCAATATCTTTAAAGAATCTCACAGATGATTTAAACGGAGAAACAGTACTAGTTCTATCATCAGACCAAATAACACCGATTTCTTTCATTGTTAAATTATTCAATTTAGCGATATAGATATATTCAACATCGAAAGCGAACTTATCGATTAATTGTTTTTTCACAATCTTTTTAGCGATGTCCGCTTTAATGGCTTTAAAGCCGCATTGCGTATCTTTAAGTTTAGTATGGAATCTTATATTAACGAGTTGACGACAGCACCAACCAATAAACACTCTTAAAGCTGGTTGTTTCTTTTTAATAACACTATCTTTAGCGTGTCTACTACCGATAATCATGTCATAACTAGGAGCATATTCTATGACTTTATCAATAGCGCTTAAATCAGTACTTAAATCAGCATCCATAAACAAAATATAGTCACCACTAGCGTTTTCGATACCATATTTAATAGCCGCACCTTTACCTCTATTTGGTTCATAGCTTAAAGCTTTAACACCAGGAATAGATTCAATAACTTCTTTAGTGTTGTCTTTACTACCATCGTTAACAAGTAAAAGTTCATAGTCTAAGTTTTTAGACGCTAAATAATCTTTAATCTTATCCACGTTTTTAACTATGTCTTGTGATTCGTTATAGCAAGGAATAATAATGCTGAATTTCATATCTATATAATCATACACTTATTACGACGATTTCAAAAACTGAAATTGTTAAATATTATGAGTTCAAAATATCTTCAAATATTTTCTTATAAGCAAAAGAGTCTTCAATCTCTTTGATTGTGCTTATCTTACTACCAGTATCTTTGCTGGATGAACCACAGTGATAAATATGTTCATTATCAGTAGCATAATCAATAACGATGTATCGGTCATGGAATCTACCGTTCGTTGGTCTTACAATAATGACATTACCCGTTTCATTCATGAAATCTTTAATAAAACTACCGCTCAACTTATTTTTTGATTTGTTATCAGAAAAAAGATAAATATAGACACCATTATTAACCGCTTTGAGTAGTTCAAGTGTTTTGATGCTCAAATAATCGTCCACGATAATAAGTGATTTATTAGCTAATGAATAAAGATTTTGATAGGCAATATCAGCTTCTAGCTTTTCACCATCTAATATTAAGAAATGCTTATACGCAGATGGATCTATAAAATTGTCCATAACAACATCTAATTTCTTTTCGACTTCAATTAATCGAGCAGAATTACTATTAACTTTGCTCGTGAGTTTAATAATCTCGTTAACGTTGGTTAGGTTGTTTGATTCAACAATATAATCTTTCATCTTTTTGAACAATCGAATAAGAGCTTTGCTTTGGTTGGTGGCTAACTCACCCTTTAAAACAGTCATAAGCATATAGATGCCTTGTTCGGTAAAAGCATAAGGTAAATACTTTAAATGCATGCCTGTTTTATTACCGCTTTTGTTTAAGGTCATTTTTTTTGACCATAAAACTTTTTCCGATTCATTCAACGTTTTTTCTTCTTCAAATATGTCATTATCATTGTTTAAGGTCGATTTTTTCGACCATAAAACTTCCATTGCTTCTGCTTTGCTTAGTTGAAACATAAAGTCATTGGGAAACTTTTCAATGTTGTTTTTCACTTGTTGGTTAAAAGCTTTTGTGGAGTACCCATAAATTTTTGCTAGTTCGAAGTCTAACATCACTTTTTGACCTCTAATGAAATAAACCATAGATTCAATATTTTCTTCAGTTAATTCAATGATTTCTAAATTGTCTTTTTGTTTGGACATAAAAAAGTCCTCCTACTATTACCAATAGGAAGATTTTTAGAAAAAAGTACGGTTTTTTTGAAAAAACAATCTACATCATCTACAATAATCCTAAGTCGAGGCATTCATTATGGATTTAATTAAACTTAAAGAACAAGTATTAGAAATGGGTAAACACGTTGGTTTACAAGTGCAAGAAGAAACAGCGCAAAGCATTACTTTCCACACGCAACTAACCGCGAAAGATTATTTTGATAATTCAATTTATTTCCGTTTTGTGGTCTATTCCAGTGGTACTGTCCATTTATTCTTAACATTTGATGAAATTGAAAGAACATATGATAACTTCTATTTAATCAATAACTTCAACGCGGAACATCCATGGTTTAAAGCCTATATCGTTAATATCAATGACAAAGATTATTTTGAACTCCACTACGCCACTTTAAGTTTAGAAAAAGAAGCCCAAGTCTTAGATACTTTTGGCTTCTTATTAAATGATTTACTTAATGAAAATACTTTAAAATTTCTTAATCCAATATTACATGGGGATATTAATTAGATGTGAAATAAGCCCGCGATTGATAAGGCCACTAACAAAAGTAAACCGCCTAAAGAAATAGCAACTATTGAAAAGACTCTTACTAAGATAACGAAAACCCGCTTAGGATTCTGAGCGGTTTTTATCAAGGAAAGAGCAATGCTACCCATCGTAATTGGTGCGCCCGCTAAGACAAGAGCAGTCAAACTATCACCAAAAATACTATAAATATCAAAAAGTCCAAGTATGGTCCTGTTAAGTAAAATTAAGTGACATGAAACTAAAGCAAAAATGGATAAGATGAGCGCGGTTTTTTGAATATTATTATTTTCCATAACGATTAGCGATCTTTTTTAATTCTTCGCCTTCAAACTTTTCAACGAGATATCCGCATTTAGTACAAACATATCTATTTGCGGTAGCGCCACTAAAAGCACCAGTTAATATCACGGTGTAAACATTTTTATTGCCACTACTAACTGGATTTGGAATGTCATAGAATTCTTCATTGCCGCATAATGGGCATTTCATTTTGATAATCATAAAAGGACCTCCATGAAGGAAAGTATAACAAGATAACTATTTTAAAAAATGACTAATTAGCTAATGGGTTATAGCTATAAAAGGCTAATATTGTTTTGCTAGCAAAGTGTGATGGATGGATGCCATATAACTTTGTACCTATTGGACAATCCATATAGTTTTCAATAAAAGTACCATCCTCATTAATGACATAATTAGTGCCAAAATTATATTCATTCTGCGGTGAGCTCATTAAGCTTTGATCACCACCAGGATTAGCCATCATCTCGTATTCGATAACTTTACCATGCACTACTTTAACATCTTCTATAGTAAGAGTAGACATAACCCATTTGCTTGGATATGATTCTTGAATATAAAGTTCGCCTTTAAAAGAGATGGTCACATAGTCACCCACTAATAAGGTGTCGATATTATATTTATTTTTGTCAAATGGGATGATTGATTGGCCAAGAAGGAGAGTCACTCTTTCTTTCGTGTATTGACCATAATCAGCATAAATGCCAAAAGAAACTTCTTTAATGCCTAGTGCGTTGGCTTCTTCTTCAATGTGGCGGCGATTACAACCTATAGTCAAAAGGGCAATCAATATCAATGGTAATTTGACGATTTTATTCATATATTCATTATACATCCCTACTAATAAGACGTAAAAAGAATAGAAAACCGTTAAAAATAACCATTTTGCTAAAAAAGTGTTTATAATAAACAATCAAGTTACAATAATATAAGTGAGAAGGAGATTAGATTATGAAGAAGAAATTACTTTCCTTACTATTTATTCCAACTTTATTACTCTGTTCTTGCAAAGGCGCTAAAATCACCGAAGAAAAAGCTAAAGAATTAGCGGCAAAGATTGTTGCTAATGAAGATGCTTTAGAAGGTAAAGGCACTGAAATTAATGTTACATTAAAAGACAATAAAAATAATGTTACCTATCAGCTCATTACTGATAAAAACGAAAACGTTAAGTTTAAAGCCAAAGGAAAAGCTGATGATGAATCAGTAGACTTTGTCATTTACACTGTTAAAAACGAAGAGCATGAAGAAGTCTCTTATATTAAAGACTATAGTCAAGAAACAAAAACCTATAGTGAACACGTTTACAGCAAAAAAGAAACAACAGGCTATTCAGCTTTAGTGAGTCCATATAGTATTCAAGCTCTAGTACCTCTTCTTATGGTGGCTAATTTTGCCGATCCCGTTAAAATTTTAGAAATCGATGAATATAAAAACGGGGAATATTACGATGATGGCGTGACCTATCTTAACAAAGCGGAATATTTCTCTACTGGCGAAAGAAACCTCACTATTGAAATCACACAAAAATATGTTTCTGGTGAACCTATCGTCGAAGAAGGCGAAGAAAAAGAAGATGAATATTCTAAAGATATGAAGTTAACCATTACTTACGATAATCTCGTTCTTAAAAGCGTTAACGCCACCGCTAAATCAAGTAAAGGCAATACTGGTAGCATGAAAGCCACAGTAAATATTAATAATTCCTTAAAAGTGGAATTACCAAAGAACTGGAAAGATTTACTTAATAAATAATTACTTACTCAAGAATTCTTTAAGGATTCTTTGATATCTTGGCTTATCAATAATATAAGACATGCCATGATCAGCACCCGGGAATAATTCATATTGAATCTTATCTGGGTGCTTTTTGTATAGTTCTTCGCTCATTGTGTAAGGAACGATTGTGTCCTTATCACCATGTATGATTAATATTGGATGATTAGTTTTACTAACGCTTTCTTCCGCACTACCTTTATTTAGGCTCGTATGAGCGAAAATAAGAAGCGAAAGGTTCACCAGCGGATAAAATAACCAAACTGGTAATTTGAGCCTTCTAATGACCGTTTTTATCATATTAGCGGGCGAAGTAAAAGGACAATCCGCAATAACTTTGACATTTCCTTCAACTTTATCCATGGCCATGAGGACTGTTGCCCCACCCATCGATATACCAATTAAAACGAGTTTGATATCTTGACCAAATCTATCTCTTGCGTATTTAACCCAAGAAAGAACGTCTTTTTGTTCTCTTACACCGAATGTTATGGAATGACCTTTTGAATCGCAGTGCGCTCTTTCTTCAATAAGAATGACATTATAGCCAAAGTTTAATGCTTCCATCGCCCCACCACTAAAATCACGATATGGTGTGCCTCTATAGCCATGACATAATATCGCTACCGTGTCTGATTTTTGATCATATAACTTCGCGTGTAATTTTAATTTATCAAAGGAAGTGACATAGATATCTTCATAAGGTACCGCTTTAATCGCGGCAATCATTGGTTTAACAGTGTCTTGATGACCGCCATATATTGGATTATCTAATTTATAATCATCAGATTGAAATTTCTTAGGCGAATAAAAAGTGTGTAAGTATAAACCTAAACATAAGAAAAAGGTAAATATAAGTAAGAAACCTAATATTGAACCAATAATAATAGCGATAATCATGTATTTATTATAAATAAAAAATTTTAAAAATAGTATTGACATGCAATAAAAAAGGACTATTATTATGTGTTCTTAAAAAGAATACCTCGTCCCAGGTATGACGTTAAAAGGCCCTAGAAAAGAGGTATTCTGACTATGAACAATTACACTTTAGAAGCCGTTGTTGACGGAAAGTTCATTAGATTCAACCGCACCTTCCACTCTAGAGATGAGGCAATCAATTACATCTTCCGTTACTACGATAATCACTTTATGGAAAATCTTAGAGTAAACGAGGAATACTGCATTGCTGAAAACAAGCATGATATCGCTTATGTCTGTGATTACTATAATCGCTTCAGAATTGCTAGAGCATAATACTAGCGAATACTAAAACGACCACTCGTGAAATTTGAGTAGGTCGTTTTTTATTTCTATCCAAGAGCGATATCAAGTACCATCATGAGTACGAAGCCCACCGCTAGACCGATGGTTGCTAAGTTAGAGTGACTACCTTCATTAGCCTCAGGAATAAGTTCTTCCACAACGACGTAGATCATGACGCCTGCCGCAAAAGCAAGAACAAATGGTAATATTGCTTCCACAAAGACTGTCACTAATATCGCTAAGGCAGCGGCAATTGGTTCAACGACGCCAGAAATAAAGCCATATAAGAACGCTTTACCTCTTGATAAACCTTCTTCTCTTAAAGGCATTGATACAATCGCTCCTTCAGGGAAGTTTTGTATAGCCATACCAATAGCTAAAACAAGCATCGCGTTTGCGTTAACATCTGTTCCGTTTCTAATAGCGACGACGTAACTAGCAATAACAACACCAACCGCTAAACCTTCTGGTACATTATGAAGAGTCACGGCTAACATCATTTTAAATGTTCGACTTAAAGGCTTTTTAGAAACACCTTCTTCTTGTTTGTTAATGTGCATATGAGGCACTAAATAGTCGAGAAGAAGCATGAAACCAACACCGGCGATAAAACCAATCGCGGGAAATAGCCACATTCTAAAGTCACCTTTACTATATGAATTAATCGCTGGTTGTAATAATGACCAAATTGAGGCGGCAATCATGACACCACTTGCAAAACCTAATAAGATCTTTTGAAGTTTAGGATTGATTTCTTTCTTTAGAAAGAAAACCATCGCACTACCTAAAGTAGTACCAATTAAAGGAATAAATAAACAAATAATAACTAGATAATCCATTATTCATCTCCTTTAGCGCGTTTGTTATGGTCAAATATTGGAGGATATAAGTTTTCTCCTTCTTTTAAACCTGATAATTTGCATATTGCTTCATGCGTTCTAGTCGCTAAATCAATTCTTTGTTCTGATTCGGGTAAAGAATCATCTTTAAAGATTGGTTCACCGACAGTAAGAGTAATCGCGGCATCTTGCTTAAAGATATGTTTTCTAATCCAAGAAGGTTTTCTATAAGAAAAACCTAAAGGTAATACTGGTTTGTTATAGCGGCACGCTAAAGAGAAGGCTCCTAATTTAAATGGTCTAATATATGGGTAATATTCCCACATACTTCCTTCCGCGTAAACTTGTAACCATCCACCATTTTCTAAGTGTTTACCAACAGCTTCATTCATGGCACGCATGCCTTCTTTATTATCAGAAGGAATAGGAATGCCGTTTACTCCACGCATCATCTTACCGTTTTCACCTCTAATATTCATATCCCAAATTAAAACATATGGTTTATGTGGTCTAAGCGCTTTTAAGTTAGCAATGAAATCCCATAAATGAACGTGATTAGATATGGTGACCGCTCCATCTTTAAGTTGGTCTTTAAAATATTTAAGATTTTTTCTACCTTTAACTCTTAAGCCCATCATAAAGAAACATAAGATAGGCCAAATTAAAATATACATGAGCACTCTAATCCAAAACTTAGCGAATCTTAATATAAAAGAATTATCAAAATATGGGTATTTATCATCAAATACTAAACCATTGTTCTTTTTAACGACTAGATAATGCTGATCTGTATATTCAGTGTATGGATATTTCTTACTATGTGGATGAAACATGTTAAAAACATACTACCACATTTATCGAATATTTCTTAATAAATCGTTAATTAAAGGGCGATATGCTTTCATTTCATCTATTTTTGTAATGGTGCTTATCTTATGACCAGCATTTTTACTAGAAGGACCAGAATGGTAAATAGATTCATTTGGATAAGTGTAATCAATAACAATGTAACGATCGTGAAACTTATTGTCATTTTTAAATAGTTTGATATCGCGATGATATTCATTGTTGAAATCAATGAGTGTTTGCTCATCTATAGAGTCTCTAGCAACATTATCTGAAAAAATAATGATATCAATGTCTGGTTTGGCTACTTTCAATAGTTGAATAGTTCTAAGGCCAATATAATCATCAATGATAATTATCGAATGATTAGCTAGAGAATAGATTTGTTGATAGGCAAGCGCGGCCTCTATTTTTTCTCCTTCGAGAATAAAAAAGTGCTTATAAGTTGAAGGATCTATGAAGTTGTCCATAACAATATTCAATTTATTTTCTATTGTTTCAAAACGCTTATCGTAAGAAGAAAATTTGTTGTTAATCAAAGTAGAATCTATATTTAAAAGACTACGATTCTCGCTGATATAATCCTTCATTTGTTTAAAGAGTCTAATGAGAGCAATACTTTGCACAATTGCAAGGTCGCCTTTTAAAACAGTCATTAGCATATAAATGCCTTGTTCGGTAAAAGCATAAGGTAGTTTTCTTCTGCCTCCCCAACTTGATGCCGATTTTTTCGGCTTCAAGATTTCGGTCTCACTTGAAGTCACAATTTGTGACATCAAGATTTCATTAACTTCTATTGAAGTTAATTTAAACATAAAATCTTCTGGGAATTTTTCATTATTCCTTTTGACCTGTTGGTTAAATTTGTTCGTATCATACCCATAAATTCTTGCTAAATCAAAATCAAACATTACTTTTTGCCCTCTAACGGTGTAGACCATCGATTCAATATTTTCTTCACTTAATTCAATTATTTCTAAATTGCCTTTTTCTTTGGAAATAAAAAAGTCCTCCTACTATT
>JAEEGK010023007.1_pt1 | contig 13034 bp, 5 predicted proteins | sample 8958771 | NCBI WGS metagenome assembly JAEEGK01 (sample SAMN16246547, study PRJNA631951) | gut metagenome | biome: gut microbiome; feature: rumen; material: SC-attached | host: Bos | place: Iran: Karaj | collected 2018-10 | reverse complement strand
TATATTGTTTTTTAATATGCTATTTGTTTTAAATAAATTTGATATTTTGTTCAATCCAAGGATTATTTAAAAATAGATTATATTTTTCAATAGTTTAATTTATATATTTATTTTTCATAATTAAATTTTAAAAATTAATTGAATATTAATATGAAGTTTAATTAATATTATTGAAATGAATGATTTTAATAAAAATATAGATATAAATTCAGATAATACTTCCAATAATGAATTTTCAAATTCAGTTAATATTAGTACATTAATTCAAAGATTAAAAACAAATCAAGGATCTAAAGATTCAGAAAATGATGAAGATAAAATTAAAGAAAAAATAAATATATTTTTAATTTCAAAACAATATAAAGAAGCAATTAGGTATATTGAAATAAAAGAAAAAATTATAGATTATAATTCAAACAATTATTTATTCTTTGATATAAAAATGAAATGTTTTTACAAAATAATAAAAAATAATTTATCATCATATAAATATAGAAATAAAATAATAGAATATTTACCTTCTATGAAAGTGAGTATTATTTTAGAAAAAATGTTTTCAAAATTAATAAAGTATTTTAAAAATATAATTCCAAGAATAAATATAGAAATTTGTAATGAATCATTAAAAGAATTATTAATTCAAAATTATTGTGAAGGATTATATTTAATTGCAAAATTTCATAAAATTAAATCTCAACCACAAGACGCAACCGCATATTTATCAATAAGTCATTCAATGTTAAAAACATATATTGATAAATGTAAAGATCCTTATACATTTCAAATATATGAAAAAATATTAATATTATTAGTTTCAATATTAATTGATGATAGTTCATTTTATTATGCAAAAGAATTTAGTATTTTTTGTTTAAGATTATGTATTAAAGAGTTATTTTTAAGAAATACATCAGAAAAAGGAATTAAAATAAAATATTTACCATATGTAATTAAACAAAATTACATAGAAATATTTCAGAATATTACTTTATGTTTATATTTAATGGGAATTTGTTATGAAAATTTAGATGATTTAGTTCAAGCAATTGATTCATATAAACAATCATCTTGGTTTATTTCAAAATTTTTTTTTAATGATAATGCTAAATTATTTCAGATTATTCAAGGAACATATATTATGGCATCTAAATTCTATGATTTTAATATTGAAAAAATAAGAAATAAAGATATTGAAATAGATAAAATTGAAAAAGAAAATAAAAAGAAGCAAAAAGATAATAAAAGATTAAAAGAATTAAATAAAATATCTTATGGTATGATATATGATTTAGATAAAAATCCAAAAATTACAAAATTTTTAAATAATGAAATACAAAATAATAAATCAGGAAATCCAATAACTGTATCATCATATAATTTTAATTTTTTATCAAAAACAGAAAAAGAAAAAGAAAATTTTCCATCTCAAGCAACAATAAATATGATAGATAATATTGTTTTATATAATGATCTTTTATCAAAAGATTATCAACAATTTATTCATAAAACTAATGATTTAAATTTTAATAATATAGATAAAGATTTATTAGAAAAATTAGAAAGATATAATAGAGATTTAATAATAGACAAAAAAAAGAATATACTTAAAACACAAGAAGAAAGTAAACATATAAAAAAAAAACCATCTCCACATTTTTATAAAATTACTACTCCATTTTATGATAAAAAATCATCAAATCAATATAAAGAAGATAAAGATTTTTATTTTAAAAAAAAAAAGAAAAATTATAATAAATCAGAAAAATCATCAAATTCATCTTTAACAACAAGACTATTAAGTGCAAGTAAAGGAAATAATAATATATTTGAAAAAATTGAAAATAGAATAAATAAAAAAAATATAAGTTATAGGGGAAAAAATAAAATATTTTATAGATCATATTTTTCAAAAAAAGTAGAAAGATATCCTATATCTAATTCATTTATTTTTAATCGTTCATATCAAAAAAAAAGAAATATACTTGAAAAAACAAATAATAGAGAAATTAAATTTCAAAAAGATATTTTATTTTTAAAAAAAATAGAAAGTAAAATATTAAAAGATTATGAAAATGAAGATGATAGTACAGTTAGAGGAATTAATCAAGCAAATTTTTCGTTTAATTTAATTAAAGAAAAAATATATAAAAAATTTACAAAGCCAAAAATTTTATTTGAATCATCTTCAGCAAGTAAAATTGATTTAATTGAAAAAATGAATAATGAAAAATATAAAATGAGAAATAGTCTTATTGTAGGATTAAATCCAAAAAAAATAGAAAAAATTAAATCTATAGATAAGAATATTATTGTTATGAGAAATAAACAATTATCAAAAATGCTTTATAATAATTCAAGTAATAGTAATAAAATGAATTATCATAGTGAAAAAGAAATAGATAATGAATTTGATGAAAATATAAAAAAAATTTATAAAGTTAATGAAAGTGTAATTTCATCGTTAGATAAAGATATTAATAATTATATTAAAAAAGAAAAATATATTCTTGATTTGAAAAAATAAAATTTTTTTATGTAAATAAATTTTTTAAATTTTAATCCTAAAAATAATAAAAATTTATATATATTAAACTTAATTTAATTTATATTATCTAATCAAACAATTAAAAAAATCTTATTTTAAAAATTCTGTTTGAATTCTATAAGAAGTCTTATCACAACTATCATATAATTGATAATTATCATCAAATTCAATTTTATGATAATCTTTTAAATGATTAAGATATATAATTTTAGATTTTAAAATTTGTTTACAGAAAAAACAATTATAAATATCACTTCTTTTAACTCTTGAAAAATTTGAATTTCCACTAAAATTATTAGTATTTCCAAAAATATTATTATCATTATTTGAATGATGTTTCATAATATGTTTTTCACAATCATTATAATGAATATAAATTTTATTACAATAATTACATTCAAATTTACCATTATTAAAAAGACATCCTTTAATTAAATTTTTAGGAATTTCCTCAATTTTATTATTATCATTTAAATGATGACGATAAATATGTTTAACACAATCATTATAATAATTATAAATTTTATTACAATAATCACATTCATATTGTCCTTTTTTTTGTTTTATTCCTTGCATTATTGTTGTTGGATTTTGAGAATGATAATCTGGATAATAATGATGTCTTTTAATATGATTTTCACATTTTTCATTATTTAAATATGACTTTTTACAATAATTACATTGATATTTACCATTTGAATAATTAATTCCTTTATATTTATTATTATTTTTATTATTATCATATTCATTTTCATTTAATTTTCTTTTTATTGAATCATAATTTCCTTCATCATCTGATTTATATGAAATTTTTGTATTATTATTATTATTTGTTTTATAAATATTATGAATTTCTTTTAAGTGATTTATTAAATTTGGTCTATAATTAAATACTTGACCACAAGTATCACAATAGAAATAATCATCTAAATCTTTAGTCAAATATTTTATATGATTTGATTTTTGAATTTCATTTTCATTTAAATTATCATTTATATGATGAGCTGTTTTTAAATGTTGATTAATTGAATTTAAATTATCATATTTTTTATTACAATGTTTACATTCATATTCTTTTTCTAAATTTGAAGGTAAATTTTCTTCATTTTTATTAATTGGAATATGATGCATTTCATACATATGTTGATATAAATTATTTAAACTATTAAAAGGACGAAGACAATATTTACATTCTAAATCATATCTTCTTCTATTATTATAAAATAATTCTTCTTCATTTATTATTTCTTTTGGTTTTTTATCAAGAATATATTGAACATTTTCATTAATTACATTTTCATTTATTAAATGCTTACTTTTTAAATGTGAATCTCTTTCATTTTTTGATGGAAAAACTTTATTACAATGTCTACAAAAATAATTATTATTAGAATTAACATCAATATCTTTTGAATAATGTAAAGGTATATATTTATCTTCATCATATGGTGTAATATTATGAATTGAAAGTATATGATTATCTCTTTTATTTAATGAAGGAAAATTTTTTAAACAAAATCTACAATAAAATTCATTTGGTCCTATTATAATTTGATTAGATGAACTATTTCTAGGAATATTAAGTTTCCCATGTTCATTTTTAATATGATTTGTTAATGTATTAAAATTATTATATACTTTATTACAATATTCACAAGGATATATATTATTTAAACCATATTTTGAATTTGGTATATTTTTTTCATCTTTATTTGAATTTAATTTATTTAAATCTTCTTCTTTATTTGAATTTAATTTATTTAAATCATCATCTTTATTAATATTATGTTCAATATTATTATGTTGAATTAATGTATTTAAATTATTAAATATTTTATTACAATTATCACAAGGATATTGTTCTGAATTTTTTCCTGATTTAATATTTTTTATATTATTTAAATATTTATCATTATCAAATTCTTTTCCATGATTATCATTTGTATGTTGTTTTAATTGTTCTAAATCATTATAAACTTTACTACAATAATCACAAGGATAAAAATCAATATTATTATATTTTTCAATTATATTTTTTTTACTATTATTATCTTTTATATTATCTTTATCATTTGAATTTTTCAAATTATTTTTATCACTTAATTTCTGATTATGAGTATTTTTTATATGATATTCTAAACCATTTAAAGTATCAAATTCTTTCTCACATAAATCACAAGGATATTTTTGAGACCAAGAACCAATTCTTTTTCTCTTTTTTTCATTATTACTATTATCATCAAAACTTAATCTTTTTTTATTAATGTCTTTATTATCTTTATTTATATTCTCATCATCATCATCTTCTCCATGAATATTTTTAATATGAGCAGCTCTAGTAATTTTATTTCCAAAAGATTTATTACAATATTTACATTCATATAAATTAATAGAACCAACACTTTGTTGTCTATTTACTTTTCTATTTTTTTTATTCTTATTAAATTTCTTAAAATTAAAATTATTTAAATTATTATCATCATCATGTTCACTTTTCATATGATTTAATTTTTCATTTTCATTATTAAATTTTTTCCCACAAATTTCACAATCTAACATTAAATTATTTTTCCCAATAATATCACTATTATTAACATTAGTATTATAATTACTAGGATTATAATTTTCATCTTTCCAAGTATCATTCATAAATCTATCTTTATTTTGTTCATAAAATTCTTTTGCATTTAAACTACTATATTTATTTCTTTCTCCAATAATATTACTTTTAGGTTGAAATCTCGTAATATTACTTTCAAATGTTATATTATTATTATTATTTATTCCTTTATTAATTGGTTCAATTCTACCACCACATTCATTACATATTCCATTTTTATTTAATTCATATGTACATATTGTACAAATTTGCCTTTTACAATTTATACATTCTTGAGGACGAACTGGAAGTCCTTTACATATCATACATACTTTATTATTATTATTTGTTATGTTTTTATTTTTTATTGGTTTATTTATTGTTTGGTTTATGTTATTTGGATTATTATTTTTTTGAATTTCTAAATTTGTTTGTTTTGGAATTTCTGATGTGCTTGAATATGGTATTATATTATTTATTGTATTTGGATTGTTTTGTTTTGGAACTTTTTTAATTACTTTTTTTATTACTTTTTTCTTTTGTTTTTTTGAATCTTGATTTTCATTTTGATTTAAATTACTATTATTTATATTATGATCAGGAGATTTATTTTTTTTTATTTTTGAAGGAGTTAAATTTTGATTTTTTTTTTTATTTTTAACATTTTTTTTATCTTTACTTTTACTTTTTTTTTTATTATTATCATTATCAACATCTAAATCATAACCTTCAAAATCAGGTTCAATATTACTAACAACAATATTAACTTTAACATTTTTCTTTTTTTGTTCAACTGGAAGTGGAATACCAGATTTTGTAGTATGAATTTGCATTGCACTTTCTAAAGTACTTCTACCTTGATCAATTATATTATTTTTCATACTTCCTCTATTTGAAAAATCTATTGAATTTAATCCTGATGGTAATGCTGAAGTCATTATAATTTTTTCATCTTCTTTTTCATTTTCTTCTTCTTTTTCATCTTCTTTTTCATTTTCTTTTTCTTTTTCTTCTTTTTTTTCATTTTCTTTTTCTTTTTCTTCTTCTATTTCATTTTCTTCTTTTTTTTCTTCTTCTGGTTTATTTTTAATTTGTTCTTCTTGTAAAATTAATTTATTTGAATCTTTATTTTTGTCTTTTTCTTTTTTTAGTTCAACTGATTTTTTTTCTTCTTCTTCTTTTTTTCTATTTTCTTCTTCAATCCTCAATTTCATTTTTATTTTCTCTTCATCAGATTTTGAAATTTTTACTTTATTTTCATTTTTTTCCCTTTTTATATTTTCTTCATTTTCCTTTTTCTTTTTTATTATTTCCAACTGATTTTTAACTTTTAATCTTAATTCATCTTCTCTTTTCTTTTTATCAATTTCATTTTTATTTAATTTATCATTATTACCATTTTTCATATTTTCATAAAACAATAAAGCATTATTTAATTGTTTATCATTTAAACTTCCTCTTTTAAATTTTTTAGCAGTATCATTTTTTAACTGAAAATCTTTTTTCAAATTTTCATTTTTATTAAAACTATGATAATGAACTAATTGTTTAAATTGAATAATTTCTTCAATTGAATAAATTCCATAAGAAACTCTATCAAAAGACATTTCAATAGTTTCATCAAATAAACTAAAAATTTTTTTCAGTGAATTTAAAGGAATAATACAAACTAAATTATTATTATCTTCAATAATTGCAACTTCATTTTTTAAATATAAAGCATTAACATATCTTTTATCTTCAGATGTTGCTTCAACTTTATATGATTGAATTTGCGCATTTGGATCCATTTTTATTTTGTTTAAATGTTTTGTTGTTGTTATTGTGTCTGTTATTGTTGTTGTTCCGTCTGGATTTTGTACTTTTACACTTGTTTTTTTTGTTGTTGATGTTGAGTCTTTTTCTTGTTTTGTTGTTTTTTTTTCTTCAATTTCATTTTCTAACATTTTTTATTTTATTTTTGGTTTTGTTTAATTCTATTTCTTTTATTTTTTTTTAATTTGAATTTATTAAGAAAAAAAATTATTAATATATTTTTTATTAATTAATAAGTTATTATTTTTAATTCTTTTTAATGTTTTAAATTCAATTTATTTAATATAAAATATATATTTAATAAAAATATTAATAATAATAAGTAATATTTTTATTTCTTTTTATTATTTAGGATCATTTTCAATTGAATCTGTCTGAATTGACTTATCAATCAATTCTTTATTTTGATTAACATTTTGCTGATTACCACTCTGATTTTGGTTTTGATTATTTTGCTCATTATTATTATTATTACTATTATTATTACTACTATTATTATTATTGCTATTATTATTATTGCTAATATTATTGCTATTATTATTGTTATTATTATTATTATTATTGTTATTTTGTTCATTATTTCTAGGATTAGAAATAATAGTATGAACATAAATATCAAAATTGGGTTCAGAATAAGGAGTATATCCAGTCATCATCATTACTTCACCAGGAGAAAGTAAACTAGGAATTTGTAAATTAACTTTAGGAAATAAATTCTGGTTTGATATTAATTGTGCAATATGAGAAGATGGTCCTACAATTCTATCATTAACTGTATATGAAGTAATAATTCTTTGAATAAAAGGTAATTCACTTGAAGATGATGTTAAATTATATCCTAAATTTGTTTGAATAAAAATTGGATTTTGAGGTTGAATTATTTGATTTTGTCTTTGATTTGTTCTTGTTCCATTAAATGATTGAGAATGAGGTCTATTATGATTATTTCTTTCAAAATGATAGTTTTCTATTATTTGATGGTTTTGCTCATGTTGATCTTCTGCTGATTGAGGACTGTTTGAAATATTGTTATTTTGAAGTTCTTCTTCTTCTTCTTTTTTATGAGGCTTTTCTTCTTTATTTGTTTTGTCTTTTTCTTTTTTTGGTGTTGTTGTTATTTCTGTTTCTTTTAATTTTGGTTTATCTTTCTCATCTTGTTTATTATCTATATTATTTTCTGTTTTTATTTCTTTGTTTTCTGTTTTTATTTCTTTATTTTCTGTTTTTATTTCTTTGTTTTCTGTTTTTATTTCTTTATTTTCTGTTTTATTTTCTTTTTTAATATTTTTATTATCATCAATATTATTTTTATTACTATCTTTCTTAATAGAAGTATCAACTTCACCTTCATTAATTTTTTTATCCATAACATTATCAAAAGCATTAGGACTTCTTCTAATAGGAAAAGAATCATTAGTTTGACTATCAACAGTAACAACTTTTTTATCTTCTTTTTTCTTAAACATATCTTCTCTTTTATACCCAAAAAGCATTTGTGGATAGAAACTAGGATTAACACTCAAATGTGAAAACTGTAAAGAAATATCACAAAGCATTCTTCCAACTCTATCCATAAAAGGAATAATTTGAGTGACTTTAAACAAAATTTCCTTATCATCAGCATTCATTCCTTTATCATTAAATAATCCATCTTTAAATTTTTTTCTTAAAAAAACTAACTTCTCAATTTCCATATTTAAATTTTTTAAATATTCCTGACATTTCTCTAAATAATAAAAACAATCAATAGTTCTAGGTTGAGGTTCAATATTACTATCACAAGGAATTCCAGGATAAGGACTCATAAAAACACTTCCAGGTGATTGTAAAGTATAAACTTTAAAATTTCTCATTCTAGGACTAGAAAATTCAATCCATTCATCCCATCTAGTACCCCAACCATTATAATGTACATAAGCTTTATTATCTTGAATTTGCATAACTTGAGCTTCTAACCATTGTTCAATAGTATCTTTAACATCAACCCATTGTCCAATTTCATATTTTGTTTTAGAAAAATCAAAAACTTCAATTTTATTACTTTGTGGATTATAATTTTTTTTACAATTTGATAAATTATCTATTGCTATCATATTTTGATATAAAGCCTCAAAACATTCTGACATATCAAAATGAGGCATTATTATTCTTCTTCTACGACGAGTACTTCGAAATGGAATTTGAATCACTGGTAACATTTCTTCATATTGAGGATGTGGATTATTGTTATTTTGATTTTGGGTATTTTGATTATTTGAATTTTGATTATTTTGATTTTGATTGTTTTGATTTTGATTTGGTTGATTTTCTTCTAATGATTTTGCTACTAAGTGAATTACACATTCATCTGTTATTTTATATGAGGAAAGTGTGTTTTGATTTTGCATAAATTTTCCTTGGAATATTAAACGCTGATTTATTTGAGGAATTGTATATTTTGATGATATTATGTCTTTTAATTGTTGAACTGTTGATGTTGTTGGAAGAGTTATTGGAAATGAAGAATCTAATGTTTGAATTTTTATTGTCATTTCTTGCTTTTCGCTTGGAGTTTTTTCCATTTTTTTAATTTAAATAATTGTAATGAAAATTTTTTATTTATTTATTTTTTTATTTTATTCTGGAAATAGTTTAAAATTATTTTTGAAATTTATTTTAAAAAAATTACTTTTAGATATTTAAATAAATTAATTATTAAAATATTTTTTATTGAAAAAAGATAAATAAAAATTATTTTATAATATTTTATTTATTAAATTAACCATCATATTTAAATTAATTTTAATAAAAGATAAAAATATAATTTATAATAAAAATTTTAATATTAAATTTTTGAAAATGAAGCTTCTTCTAATTTGAAACTATCATCTAATTTATTTATATTTACATTTCCTTTTTCTTTTGAATTAATAATCATATTTTTATTGAAAAAACTTCCTGTATCTAAATTATCTTCATTATTTTGATTTATAGTAATATCATCTGAAATAAGATTTTCAGCAATTAAATCACAATTATCTTGATAATCAAAAGCTGGTGTAATATTTAATTCATTTGATAAATTATGAATATTTTTTTTATTTTCATTCATTATATTTAAGTTAGTATTAATTTCAGTATCAGAAAGATTTAAATATTTATTTTCACTATTATTTAATTGATTTTCTTTATTTTTAAAAAAATTAATAGTATTTCTTTTAAGTTTTTTATTTTGAATTTCTACATTTCCAGAAATAAACTTTTTAACTAGAATAAGGAATTCATTTCTAGTATTATTTATTAAATTATAATGTGTTCCTTCTTTTGGATACCATTCAATTACATTATACATTCTTTTTGCAAGTGAAAGTGATATTAAATATCTCACTACATTATCATTTTTTCCATGAATTAAAAAAGTTCTAATACCTTTATCTCTTAAAGTGATAAATAATTTATCCATTGATTGTTTCATTTTATTTGTTTTTCCAATTGATTTTGAATCACTTAAATCAAAAATCCAACAAGGACTAATTATAATAATTGATTTTATTTTATAAGTTTTAAAAATATTACATGAAATAATTGATAAATTTGCAATTGTTCCAACATCAATTCCCATTAAAATTATATTATTAATGTAATTTAATTTATTTAAAAAACAAAATAAAACTTTTACATCATAATTTACTTGTTTTTCATTTTTTGAATCATTATATTCATATGTTATTATATTTATTTTTAAAAAAGATGATAAATCTATTAAAGTTGGTAATATTTTTCCTAAATTTGATAATGATGATTGTGAAAATAAAATTAATTGATCCTTTTTTGCATTTTTATTTCTAATATTAAGACATTGAAGTGAATAATTTTTTTCAAAATATAATTTAAAAGAATTTATATCAATCCACTTATATAAATTAATATATTTATAATCTTTTGAAATAAATAAATTAGACCTTGTTTTAAATTTAGAATATTTATATGAAATAGTTGGACTATTTGGAGTTTCAAAAATTGAATATTCAAAATTTTTTGAATAATCATTTATATCATCTGATTTATCATCATTAAAAAAAATAGAGCACATTTCAATTTTATTAATTTACTTTTTGTTAAAAATTTTAATTTAAAATTAAAAATTATAATAAATTATATGATTTATTTAAACTTTAATCCAAAGAAAAATGATTTGAAAAATTCTTCAAGAAATAATACTCCAAAAAATCAATTCACAAATAAAAGTATTGAAATACATCATTCATCTAATAAAAATAATTTAATAGAATTCTTTTCACCAAATATAAAAGAAATAAAAAAAAGAAATAATAGGACAAATTCATATAATATATATTCTATCCATAATAAAACAGAAGGAAACCAATTTACTTCTAATTATTTAATGAATCAAAATAAAAACTTTAAATCATTTTCAAAAGGAAAAGAACATTTTAATTCATTTTCTAATGTTCCTAAAAAAAAAAATGATATTCACAATATGAAGAAGAAAAAATCTAATTATGACATTCCTAATATTAAAAATCAAATGATATCCTTAAAAGGATTATTTCAAAGTGTTAATTTTATTGGAAATAAATTAATTAAATCAAAAATTAAAAATGAAAATAAATTACAAAATTCATATATGCCAACAACATCAAAGTTAAATATTAATTTTAATAATTTATGTAATAATAATACTTCAAAGAATTTTAATACAAAAAAAAATAATAATTTAATAAATTCATATGATAATTATTCAATTAAGAATAATAGTAATTTAATTCCCAATTATAAATGTAATAGATTGAAATTATCAAAAGAACAAATTAAATTTAAAATTGATGAAATAAACAATCAAATTTCAGAATTAATAAATCAAGCAAATGAATATGATAAAGAGTTTATATATAATGAATTAGGTAAAAATTATTGTTCAATTATAAACAATCAAAATCAGGATTCATTAAATGATATAATAAATAATCTTTTCAAGGACAATCAAATTTTAAAACATGAAAACAATGAATTAAATAAAAATCTTGAAAAAATAGAAAATCTATTAAAAATGATATGTCAAGATAATAAATTATTAAAAAATCATTTATTAACTAAAGATTTAGAAATTAAAGAATTACAAAATTTAATGAATAACTTATCAAAAGAATTTAAAAATATAAAAAATGCAAATTATAATTTATTGAATATAAGAGATGAAAATAAAAATTCATCAAGAGTAAATTTAGATGATTCGATTAATATTAGTTTAGGTGATAATTTAAATATTAATACAGAATATTTGAAAAATAAACATATAATGATTAGTAATGATTCAAGTAAAACTAATCCCAGTTCTAAATTAAATTTTAATTTTGAAAAAAATAATGATTTTAATGAAGAATTTTTAGAAAATTATAATGAATTATCTCCATCTTGGAGAAAAGAAGCTGATAAAATCATGAAGAAAAATAAATGAAATAAATTTTTTATTAAAATCAAATAAATGAACAATTATTCAAAAATGTAAATATGTATTCAATTATTTTTACACATAATAAATATAAATAATTTAAACAATTAAAATTTAAATTTTATTTAATTTTAAAAATGAAAATAATTAATTTAATTTTTGTTATTATTGTTGGATTTATAAAGATAACTTATCAACAAAGAGGTAGAAAAGGTAGAAAAAATGAAATAAATAATAAAATACAACAACCAAAAAAAGAAGAAAATATTATTCCTGATATTAATGACAATATCCAAAAAGACAAAAATAATATTTTACAAACAAAAAAGGAAAAGAATCAAAAAACAAATAAAATTGAATTTGAAAATGATATAAATGAAATTGAGAAAAAGAATGATAATTTAAATAATACTAAATTAAAAAATGAATCATTAAATAATAATACTAAATTAAAAAATGAATCATTAAATAATAATACTAAATTAAAAAATGAATCATTAAATAATAATACTCAGTTAAAAAATGAATCATTAAATAATAATACTCAGTTAAAAAATGAATCATTAAATAATAATACTAAATTAAAAAATGAATCATTAAATAATAATACTAAATTAAAAAAT
>JAEEGK010023006.1_pt1 | contig 13035 bp, 11 predicted proteins | sample 8958771 | NCBI WGS metagenome assembly JAEEGK01 (sample SAMN16246547, study PRJNA631951) | gut metagenome | biome: gut microbiome; feature: rumen; material: SC-attached | host: Bos | place: Iran: Karaj | collected 2018-10 | reverse complement strand
TCACCGCGTTGATATAGGCGGTCTGCCATGCGGAATCGTTGTTCTCGGACATCCACTCATTCGCGATGTTGATGATCGTCGTATTCTCGTGCCCCTTGAGCTTTGCGGCGAGATCGTCTGCGAAGTAGCGCGCCGCGTTGTAGAGGGCGTTGGCGTCGTTTTTGCCGGTCGCGTCATGCGGCTCGAGGATGCAGACGAGCTTGTTCTTCTCGCAGATGCTGATGAGGTTCTGGACCTCGCCCGCGCTGACCTTCGTCCACTGGTCGCCGTCCGCGAGGACGATGCGCACGGCATTCGCGCCGTAGCCTGCGATCTCGGCGAGCGCCTTTTCCGCGTCGTCCTGCTTGTACCAGACGTAGGCGTAATTGGTGCCGCGCATGATGAACGGATTCTTGTTCGCGTCGCGCAGCACAGTGCCGTCGACATAGAAGCCGTCCTTGGGCTCGACCGTGACGGAGCTGCCGCCGCCGAGCTTCAGGTCGGAAACGGTGACAGAGCCCGTGACCGGCGACTGATTGTAGACCGCCATCGCCATCATGTTGATGCGGTGCACCTGATAGAGGTCTGCGACTGCACAGACCGTGCCGTCGAAGGTCCACTCCTCGCCCGTGAGGTAGTAGGTCAGCGTGCTGGATTTGCCCGCCTCGACGGTCGCGCCGGAATTTGCCTGATGCCAGTTCCAGTCCGCGCCCGTGCCCAGTGCCAGCCCGAAGCTGATATCCGCACTGCAGTTGTTCGTGACGGTGAAGCTCAGCTCGGTGTAGTCCGACCAGTCCCAGCCGTCGCCGTCCTGCGTGCAGAAGCCGGCGATCTCGCCCTCCTGCCCGTCGGTGGCGTTCTCAAAGGACGCGGTGGTCGCGCCGTTTGCATCGGTGACGCCGGTCGTCGCCTTCTGGTAGCCGTCGGTGGCAGTCCATGCGTAGCCGCCTGCACCGTCGGCAGCGAGCGCGCTCATGCTGCTGACCGCTGCGAGCGAAGTGACTGCCATTGCAGCAGCCGTCAGAATTGCCGAGAATCTTTTTGTTTTCATGTGAATCCCCTCCCGAAATATTGAAGCCGCTTGGATGCCGCCCCATCTGACGGCATACCCTGCACTTTGATTATAGCAGAGAGCGCCGCGCAATGTCAAGAAATATTCGTGATATTTGACAAAAAACCGAACGAAACAAGCATCGTTTAAGTAATTCTCGGCAGTTATACCAAAGTGAAGGCAATACAACTTTTTTGGGCGCTCCGGGCAGTGCCCGGCTCCGTTTTGACACCCATTTTACGCACCGGTCGCTTCTTTGTGAAATCGCCCATTGCATTTTTCAGGAGAATATGCTATAATATAGGCAATCTGAGGAAGGGAGTTTTTTTCGATGCTTCTCTACAATTCGCTGACCCGCAAAAAGGACGAATTCAGGACCGCCGAGCCCGGGCGCGTCAAGATGTATACCTGCGGTCCGACCGTCTATCACTACGCGCACATCGGCAACCTGCGCACCTACATCATGGAGGATGTGCTCGACCGTTATCTGCGCTTCTCCGGCTATGACGTTCTGCGCATCATGAACATCACCGATGTCGGGCATCTGACCTCCGACGGCGACACCGGTGACGACAAAATGCTGAAGGGCGCAAAGCGCGAGCACAAGACCGTCATGGAGATCGCGCAGTTCTACACGGATGCGTTCTTCTCCGACTGCGAAAAGCTGCACATCCGCCGCCCCGAGGTCGTTCAGCCCGCGACCGGCTGCATCGACGACTTTATCCGCGTGATCTCTGCGCTGATCGAAAAGGGCTATGCCTATCTCGCAGGCGGCAATGTCTACTTTGACACCTCCAAGCTCGAAAAATACTATGTATTTCAGGATTTCCGCGAGGAGGACCTCGAGGTCGGCGTGCGCGAGGGCGTCGAGGCGGACGAAAACAAGCGCAACAAGGCGGATTTCGTGCTCTGGTTCACCAAGTCGAAGTTCGAGGATCAGGAGCTGAAATGGGAAAGCCCGTGGGGGCTCGGCTATCCGGGCTGGCATATCGAGTGCTCGTGCATCTCGATGAAATATGCCGGCGAGACGCTCGATCTGCACTGCGGCGGCATTGACAACGCCTTCCCGCACCACACCAACGAGATCGCGCAGAGTGAGGCATATCTCGGGCATCCGTGGTGCCCGCACTGGTTCCATGTGCTCCACCTGAACGACGAAAGCGGCAAGATGAGCAAATCCAAGGGCGAATTTCTGACGGTCTCGCTGCTCGAGCAGAAGGGCTATTCGCCGATGGTCTACCGCTTCTTCTGCCTCCAGTCGCATTATCGCAAGCTGCTGGTCTTCAACTGGGAAAACCTCGACAATGCCGCACAGGCATATCAGAAGCTGGTGCAGCGCATCGCGGCACTGCTCGGCACAGATGCCGCACCCGACGGGGAAAAGAAGGAGGCGCTGCTCGGCGCATTCCGGGCGGCAATGGACAATGACCTCAACACCGCACAGGCGATCACCGTGCTCTACGACGTGCTCAAGGCGGACGCCGATGCCGCGACCAAGCTGGCAGTCATCGCGGAGACGGACAAGGTGCTCGCGCTCGGACTGATCGAGGCGGCGCAGGCTGCCGCAGAGGCGCCCGCAGAGGAGATTCCCGCGGAGGTGCTCGCACTGGTCGAGCAGAGAAAGGAAGCGCGCAAGGCAAAGGATTTTGCAAAGGCAGACGCGCTCCGCGAGGAGATCGCCGCGCTCGGCTGGGAGATTCGCGAGACCCGTCAGGGCACAGAGATCACGAAGAAGTGAGGAGTTCGGAGTGAGGAGTGAGGAGTTGTTCCGTCACCGATGAACTGCCCCCTGCCGCTGTCTGATTCAACGCATGAAAAAACCGCACGCTTTGCAATAGGCGTGCGGTTTTTGTATTTCAATCGGGAAGCGAACGGCATTCCGTACTTCTCATTTTCACCCGATGACATAGATGCCGTCGGCGTTTCTGAGCATGAGCGTCTCGACGCCGCGCGCGACGCACACGGGCTCCTCATCGCCCGCATAGAGCGCATAGAGCGAAAACTGCACATGCCTGATCTCCTGTGCGTCCGCCTTGGCAGCCGTGACAAACGCATCGTCGATGAAGCCCCACTTCCGGTAGGTCTCGAAAAAGTTGTCGATATTGGAATTGGCACAGTCGCCGACCGTGAGCGTCGTCAGCCGCCAGCTCTCGTAGCCGTCCTCGTCGAAGCGGTGACAGAGCGAATCAAAAGCGGATTCCGCGGTCTCGTTCTCGGTCGCGAGATACTTCGCATAGCATTCGAGATATGCCGGGTAGACCGTCTTTTTGTAGGCTTCGTAGTCCGCACTGCCGATCGCCGCGAAATAGTCGCGCAGGCAGTCCGCATAGGCCTGGTCAAAGCCCTCCTCCGCCTCGACCGTCAGGGTCTCCGGAATCTCCGTCACGCTTTCGGGTGCCGCAGATTCCGATGCCGCACAGCCCGTCAGCAGCAGCGCCGCGCAGCAGAGCGTCAAAAACCGTTTCATGCCGCACCTCCTCAGTTATAGATGATATACCACTGCCCCTTGTGGCAGAAGACAAAGAGCCTTTCGTCGAGCAGCGCCGTGTCAGTTTCGCCGGGCTGGTTGGTGCCCTTTTTCGCGAGATAGCGCGTGACCGTCAGCTCGTAGAACGCGGAAATGTCCGCGGAGATCACGCCGCCGCCCTGATCGGAGGAGAGGTCGTCGAGCATCTGCACGATATTCTGCGACGCCTGATAGCCGTCGTTGCGCACGCTGTCGGTAATGTCGATCAGCGCATATTCAAACTCGCCGCCGACATACTCATTCATTGCCTTGTGGGTGTTGTGCAGAATATCCTCGTCGGTATACTGCCCGCCGAGCACCTGCGAGAGAAAATAGTTTTTCCAGAGCGGGAACTGCATCCCGCTGAACAGCGCGGCGTCGTCGTTCTGGATGGCGGTGTAATAGCTGAGCACGGCGTCGACGGCTTCCTCAGAAATATAGCTGTAATCATAGCGCACGGGGAGCTTTTTTCCGGTGAATACCTCCGTGACCGTTGTGCCGTAGGGCAACGGCGCTGCGGAGGTCCCGGCGGGCTCCGCGCTGCTTGCCGTACCGCATCCGGTCAGCATTGCCGCGCAGAGCATCAGCGCAAGCGCCGTGCGATGCGTTTTCTTGTGCATGGTTCGGGTTCTCCTTTCACACTGCATGCTTCTGTAACAGTATACCATATCTCCCGCAAAAATGCAATGAAAGACAGGTGAAAAATACACACAGCTATTCTGCCATCTTCATCTGATTTGTCCTTCCGAGGATATAGTCCGTGGATACACCGTAATAATCGGCGAGCGTCAGCAGATGCTCGACCGGGATGGTCTGAAAGCCTCGCTCATAGCGTGAATACACGGTCTGACTGGTATGCAGCAGCTCCGCGACCTGCGTCTGGTTCATATCGCGGTCCTCCCTCAAATCCCGTAAGCGTTGAAAATACACAAAAACACACCTCCGCCATTGTCAATTTTGCCGATTTTTCGGCAGTACCATTCGGTACTATTGACTTTACCATGTTTTTGTGCTATACTGTTCATATTAGTACTGATAAGTACTAAAAATGTGTGCAGCATATAGGATGAAAGGAAGTGTTATCATGATCATTTGTCCGAAATGCGGAACCACCAATGAGGACGATGCGGAATTCTGCAAGGCGTGCGAAGCGCCGCTTGCTGTCGCTGAACAGCCCGCGAAAAAACCGGGCATCCCGCGCTGGATACTGGTTGTGTGCGGCGTGATCGTCGTGCTCGGGGTGATAGCAAAGATATTTGACTCGGGCGACGCGGGCGGGAGCGCGCGCAGCAATACCACTGCGACCAGTGCATCGAGCAGGGCGGAGACGAGCAGGGCAGCGGAGACAACAAGCAAGGCAGCAACTGGTGCAAATACACGTTGGAGTCGGGAGTCGTTTGTCACGGCGTACAATGCTAAAGTACCTGCAATTTGGGATAGTGATGAAATGATGCTGACGGAGGTGAGAGGACACGACACCACAGCCGGATACGAAACATTGTATAAATGCTGGGAGGGACAGATTACAGTGAGTCTTATTGAGGATTCGCTTTCAGAACTTTCAAAAGTCACATTCATTTTTACACTTGGAAAAGAACTAAAACCAAGCGAAGTCCTAGCATATGCAGCGGATAAGGCTTTGACACCGGCATTGGTAATAGAGAATCTGAATTCGCTTGATGATCTGGACAGATTTCGCACGACATTAGAGTACAACGATTCAACCACCAGTTTTGAAACCAACACACCACATGCGGATTATTCAGTGGATATATATGTTGATCTGGGGTGTGTAAGTGCTTCGCTCAAATTGAAGTGAGAAGAATGACGGAAGGAAAATCGTGTTCTTCTCCTGCACACAGGTATAATAACCAGCCGGACTGCCCCGCAAAGGAGCAGCCCGGCTGTTTTTGTCATGTTGCGGAAAGCGAAGCAATTTCTCACTTCTCATTCCACATTTCTCATTTTCTCACCGCCTGGACGCAGAGGTCACTTTGACCGTGTCGTAGCCGCCGGGGGTGCAGTGCACATGCAGCGACGTGACCGCGACCGTGACCGCGACCGTGTATTCCGAGGAGACCGGCGGGTCGTCCAGCCCGAGCATCTCGTAGACCTCCGCCGCATTCTCGATGATGAATTTGCCGCGCTCGCGGGTATCCTTCGGGAAATACGGGAAATCCGCCTGATTGTCCGCGCGCAGATACAGCCCGTTCGGGTAGTCCGCATGCGACGACGCCAGCACCGTCAGGATGCCATTGGTCGTGAGTTCGCCGTCATAGCTGAAATCCGCCTCGACGTCCGCCGCCGTGCCCGAAAAGCTGTTCAGCGTCCAGTCGAGATATTCCGCGCCCGTTCTGAGCTCCTCGCCGTAGCCGTCCTCGCTGTCGGCAGCGACCGCCTCGAGTCCGCGCTCACTCCACAGGATCTTGACCGTGCCGTTCCCGCGCGGTGCAGCCGACGATTCTTCGTCCGTGCGGCTGCTCTCCGCCTGCGAGGATTCCTCAGGCGCAGTTGTCTGCGCGTCTTCGGTCGTTTCGGTGTCCGCCGACGATTCGGAGACGGTCGTTTCGGGCGCCGCGGAGGATTCCGTCGTCTCTGCCCGGGACTGCGCCGTTTCCGCCGCGGATTCGGTCACGCTGCGCTCCGGGTCGCTCCCCTTGGTGCAGCCCGATGCGAGCATTGCCGCCGCGAGCAAAGCTGCCGCGAAGGCGTACCGTCTGTGCTTCATGGTCATTCCCCCTTGAATTGCCGGCTGCCCGGCGCTGTTGGATTCAGTATAGCATATTCTGTCCGAAAATGCAATGGGGCAATCACAAAGAACTGTTTTTTGTGGCGCAAACCACATTAAAATCCCTTCGCGAAGCGATTCCGCCATGATTCTATATTCTTTCGTCCTCCTACCTCCTGCTTCCTCCCCATCGAAAAAAGCAGAGTGCGAACCCTGCCGCACTCTGCTTGTTATACCGGGATCAGAGCAGCCCTGCGAGAAGCTGCAGAATCCAAGAGTTGTCCTCGACCGTGACATCGCCGTCGCCGTTGCAGTCTGCGTTGATGCGCCCCTGCGGCGACACGGTGATTTCCTTGTCCTCAGCGCAGTAGCGTGCGAGCAGCACCGCATCCGCGACATTGACCTCGCCGTTCGCATCGACATCGCCGGCTTTCTTGGGCTTGAGCGGCTCCGTTGTGGTCTCGGCGGTCTCTGTCGGGTCGGTCAGTGTGGTGTCCGCCTGTTCGCGGAATGTCAGGCGGAGCGGCTCCAGCATGCCCTCATACTGATCGTTGACCTTGTAGTCGGTGGTCAGGTCGATATAGAATTCTGTCTGCGTGTCGTCGGTGTAGCCGTAGCCGACGACCTGCAGCATGCCCGAAACATTGTGGGAATAGATGTTGAAGCGGCGCTCCTCGATCAGATTGACCCTGATGCTGCTGAGATCGACCGGCAGCTCGACCGGGAATGCGATCTCGGGCATCGTGACAAGCTCCAGATGCACGCTCCACAGCGCATTGGTGCCGCGGTAGTGCCCATCCTCGTCCCAGACAGGCTGCGTGTCGTTGCTGAGGCAGGTGGAGCTGACATCGGTATTGCGCTCCGGCAGAATGACCGCGGTATCGGAGGTCACATTCGCTGCGGTGTCTTCGCTCGTCTCGGAGACGGTCTCCGTGGTCTCCGGCGGCGCGGGGGTGGTCGTTGTTGTTACGGTCGTCTCGGTCGGCGTCGTGGTCGTGGTCGTTTCGGTCGTCGTGGTCGTTGTCTCAGTTGTCGTCGTGGTGGTCGCGGTCGTTGTTGTAGTCGTGGTGTCGGTCGGCTCGGAGGTCGTCACCTCTGCGGGCGCTTCCAGCTGCACCGTGCCGAAGGAGACGTCCATCGTCAGCGTTTCGTCCTGATAGCTCGGATATCTCTGGATCTGATAGGTCAGCAGACCGGTTTCGTCGATCTGGATGCCGTAGATGCTGCCCTTCGCCTTCTCCTCCGCGGTCAGCGTACAGAGCGTTTTCTTGTCGCCGCCGTTCAGATCGACCGACCATATCTTATCCGGGGTCTGATAGTAGATGCGGTCATTCCAGACCTCCGAATTGACATAGCAGAGCGTATAGACAGAGCCGCGGTCGGTGAGCCAGTGCCCGTCCGTGACCGTGAGCAGCGATCTCTCGGAATCGAAGTCCGCTCTGGTCAGCACCGCCTTGACGTCGGAGGCGTATTTCACGCTGTCGGGGTCATTGCCGCGTGCAAAGACCCATGTGCCGTCGGGCATGGGCTGCAGCGAATCCATCGCGTCGTGCCAGAAGGCGTTCTGATAGGCGTCGGAATCGCAGGTGATCGCGAGCCCGTCCGAGAAGGTGCGCCAGTCGGTCGCCTTATGGTGATCGTCTTCCATCATAAAGGCATCGGAGCAGAGGAAATACTCGTGAGCGGCATGCCCGATCATGTCGGGCGCGTAGTCGTCAAAGGTCACGTCGAGGTGATACCAGTCATCGCCGAGCTTCACGACATTCCACATGTGCTTCAGGTTGTCGCTGACGATCGGATAGCACTCGATGCCGATCCGGCGCGCGAGCAGACACATCGCGAGCGCATAGCCCTGACAGACCGCACTGCCCGAGATCATCGCGGCATAGGCGTCGCCGTAGGTGTAGCTCAGGTCATAGGAGCAGTGGGTCGAGAGCCAGTCGTGGAAATAGAGCAGCTTTTCGGCGTCGGTCCAGTCTGCATGCAGATCGCTCACGAGCCTGTCGATGCAGCCTTCGAGCTCCGCCTTGCGCGGCGCGATCTGCTTGGTGTCGCAGTTATACTTGATGACAAATGCGGAGAGATTGCCGTTCATGCCGGTCGAATAGGAGAACGACGACGACACATAGAACCATTCCGCCTCGGTGTAGAGCATGCCGTAATAGAGCGTCGTGGCTTCGTCCAGCGTCAGCGAGATATTCCGCAGAGAGACAGAGGTGCTGCCGTTTTTCCATGCAGTGTGCACACGCTCACAGAAGGTCTCCGCGGCGGTAGCGGCTGCTGCGGGCACCGGCGCGGCGGTGAGTCCTGCACAGAGCATCACGGCAGAGGCGAGCAGCCCGGAAAGGGTGCGGCGCAGATGATGTCGGTTCAGCATAATGATTCCTCCTTGCGCTTGAACAGCGTTTTTTGCTTTTCTGTCACAAGTCTATCACGGATAACTGAAATACACCTTAATTATAGCATAAAAAAGCACCGGATTCCAGCTGTCAAAGCAGACAAAAATCCAGTGCCCTGTTTGTGTAATATCACGAAAGCGAATCAGTTTTTCGACTCAGAGCGCTCGACGCCATCCTTTGCCGAGAGCGAGCCGAGCATGACCTCGAGCAGCGCGGTGCCGTAGCGCTCGAGCATCGAGATCGTGACATAGAGCGTCTCCTTCACCATTTCGTGCGAGATCAGCACGTTTTCGTCGCCGCAGAACTGCGACGTGCGGTAGCGCACCTCGCCGTCGCGCAGGTCCATCTCGAAGCAGCCCAGCACCAGCCCGTAGTTTGCGCGGGTGATGAACTCCATGACCTCGGTGCGGGAATCCTCGTCGGCGGTGATCGGGTAGGTCGCGAGGATCATATAGGAATTCTGGCGCACCTGAATGTGGATGCTGCAGCGGCGGAATTTGCACTTGAGCGAGCAGCCGAAGCGAATGACGCCGTTTTCGTCGACCTCGTCAAAATGCCAGTCGTCCGCGCGCAGGAATTCCTGTATCTCCTCCGCGATCTTCAGGGAATAGTCTTTCATGAGCGTGCTCCTTTCCGTGCAGTCCTCGTTCCGCTTTCAGTATACCACACTCCCGCAGGATTGTCAAGCCGGAGCAGGAAACGAGAAGGGCGGAGGGAGCAGGTAGGAGGTAGGAGGTAGGAGGTAGGAGGGAGGAGGGAGGAGGGAGGAGGTCAAGTTAGCAGTGAGGAGGGAGAAGTGAGGAGTTGTTCCGGTTCCTGCCGCGAATGTAGGTGCACAGCGGGGCTTGGGCGAAGCCCATTCTGAATCCATCGCGAAGCGATACCGCCATTATTCTTTCTTCTTTTCTGACATGGGGAGTATCGCGTCACAGAAGGCGCGCCAGCGCCGTGCGGTCACGGAAATTGGGTGAGGATGCAAAACGGCTCGCGGAGCCAAATCGCCTGCGGGGGCTGCCCCGCCCGGGCTCATCGCTCCTCGCGGAAGTAGGGGAGCCCGAGGTGGGCGGGGGGCTGTGCCTCGCGCTTGCGGCGCATCGAGATCGCCACAAGGAACAGGATCGTCACCAGATAGGGCAGCATCTTGAAGAGCTCCTGCCCGGAAACATCGAGCCCCGGAATGTAATTGTGCACGATATACAGCCCGCCGAACAGGATCGAGCCCAGAATGCTCAGGTTCGGACGCCACACCGCGAAAATGACCAGCGCGATCGCCAGCCAGCCGCGGTCGCCGAAGCCGTCATTCGACCAGACGCCGTTCGCGTAGTCCATCACATAGTAGAGCCCGCCGAGCCCCGCGATCACGCTGCCGATGCAGGTCGCGAAATACTTGTATTTGCCGACGGAAATGCCTGCAGCGTCCGCCGTAGCCGGGTTTTCGCCGACCGCGCGCAGATGCAGCCCGACCCGCGTCTTTGCGAGAATCAGTGAGGTCAGCAGCGCGATCACGATCGCCGCATAGGCAAGGAAGCTGTGCGAGAGGAAGATCTGCCCGAACCACCCGAGCCTGTCTGCAATAGGGAGCGACGTGCGGAAATAATTGCTCGTGCGCCCGAGACTGATCGACGGCACATCGCTGCCGGCAAGGCGCACCAGTGACCCGCCGAAGAAATTGCCGAAGCCCACGCCGAAGGTCGTCAGCGCCAGACCCGTCACGTTCTGATTTGCCCGGAGCGAGACCGTCAGAAAGCTGTAGATCAGCCCCATGAGCAAAGAGCCCGCCATCGAGCAAAGCAGCGGGATCATGACCGCGAGGAACGGATTGAGCTCTGCGCCCGCGTGCTGCTCATAGAGGAATGCGCCGATCACCCCGCCGATGCCGCCGACATACATGATGCCCGGGATGCCGAGGTTCAGATTGCCCGATTTTTCGGTGATGATCTCACCGGTCGAGCCGTAGAGCAGCGGAATGCCCTGCATGATGGCACGCTGCAGAAAGCCTGCGAGAATCATGCCGACTTACCCTCCCTTCTGCGGAATCTGACTGTGTAGCGAATGAAGAATTCGCAGCCGATGATGAAGAAAATGATGATGCCCGTGATGATCTCCGAGAAGGAGTCGTTGAGCCCGAATGCGGTCGATATCTCCGTCGCGCCCTTTTCGAGGAACACGATCAGGAACGAGGTCAGGATCATTGCGACCGGGTCGAATTTCGCGAGCCACGAGACCATGATCGCCGTGAAGCCGCGTCCGGCGGCGGTGTCGCGCGAAATGGTGTGGTCGGTGCCGGAGACGAGCAGCAGCCCGGCAATGCCGCAGACCGCGCCCGAGATCAGCATCGTGCGGATGATGACCTTTTTGACGTCGATGCCGATATAGCGGGCGGTGCTCTCGCTCTCGCCGACGACGGCCAGCTCATAGCCGTGCTTGGAGTGCTTGAGGTAGACTGCCATCATCACCGTGACCGCAAGCACGATCAGGATATTGAGCAGATAGTCGTATTTGCCGAGCGTCGGCATCCAGCCCGCATGCGTGGCGCGGTTGATGACGCCAACCTGCCCCGAGCCCTTCGGCACGGAGAACCGGTAAGTGAAGAATGAAACAAGCTGAATCGCAATATAATTCATCATCAGCGTGAAAAGCGTCTCATTGGTCTGCCATTTTGCGCGGAAGACCGCCGGAATCAGTGCCCAGAGCGCACCTGCGGCGATGCTCGCGACCGTGACGGTCAGCAGCAGCAGCCCGTGCGGAATGCTGTCGCCGAGCAGAATCATGCAGGCAGCGGCGGCAAGTCCGCCGATGAGCACCTGCCCCTCTGCGCCGATATTCCAGAAGCGCATTTTGAAGGCGGGTGTCACCGCGACCGACACGCACAGCAGCATCGCGAGATTCTGCATCAGCCCCCACACGCGCCGCGAGGTCCCGAAGGCGCCCTCCAGCATCGTGGCATAGAGCTTCAGCGGGTTCTCACCGGTCAGCAGGAAGGCGACCAGCCCGCTGACGACCAGCGCCAGCACCAGCGCGATCGCACGGATGCCCCATGCGCGCCACCAGGCCGGCGTATCGCGCTTGGCAATGTGGAACAGCGGCTCCCGCACATGCTCATGCTTTGCCATCTGCGGCACCTCCCTCCGATGCGGTATTTTTAGTCATGAGCAGACCGATCTGCTCCTTGGATGCAGCGCGCGCATCGACGATGCCGGACACCGCGCCCGAGCTGATGACCATGATGCGGTCGCAGAGCTCCAGCAGCACATCGAGGTCCTCGCCGACGAAAATGACCGCGACGCCGCGCTCCTTCTGCTGATTGAGCAGATTGTAGATCGTGAAGGACGAGTTGATATCGAGCCCGCGCACCGGATAAGCCGCCATCAGGACGGTCGGGGCGGCTGCGATCTCGCGCCCGACCAGCACCTTCTGCACATTGCCGCCCGAGAGCCTGCGCACCGGGGTCGAGACGCCCGGCGTGACGACCTCCAGCTCGGAGACGATCTTCTCCGCAAGGCTTTTCGGTGCCTTGCGCTCGAGGAAAAAGCCCCTGCCCTTGCGGTAGCTGCGGAGCATCATGTTGTCGGTGATGTCCATATTGCCGACCAGACCCATGCCGAGGCGGTCCTCCGGGACAAAGGAGAGCCGCACGCCCAGCTCGCGGATTTCGAGCGGGTCTCTGCCGCGGAGGTTTTCCTCCTTGCCGGTCTTCGGGTCGTGATAGACGATCTTTCCCTCGGCGCGCAGCAGACCCGCGATCGCCTCGAGCGGCGCACGCGGTCCGCGGCCCGCTATGCCCGCGATGCCGAGGATCTCGCCCGAGCGCGCCTCAAAGGAGACATTGCGCAGCAGATCGGTGCCCTCCCGGCTGCGCACGGTCAGCCCCTCGACGGTCAGGCGCGGAACGGTGTCCTTGGGCTCGGAGCGCTCGATATTGAGCGTGACCTTTCTGCCGACCATCATCTCGGTGAGCTGTGCCTCGTCCGTTTCGGCGGTGTTGACCGTTCCGGCATATCTGCCCTTGCACAGCACCGTGACCTGATCGGAGAGCGAAAGCACCTCGTGCAGCTTGTGCGTGATAATGATGATCGACTTGCCCTCGCTGCGCATCTTGCGGAGCACCGCGAAGAGCCGGTCGGTCTCCTGCGGGGTGAGCACGGCGGTCGGCTCGTCGAGAATGAGGATATCGGCGCCGCGGTAGAGCACCTTGACGATCTCGACGGTCTGCTTCTCGGAGACGGACATCTCGTAGACCTTTTTCTCCGGGTCGAGCCGGAAGCCGTACTGCGAAACGATCTCCATCACGCGCTGATTCGCCTTTTTCAGGCTGTAGCGTCCGTCGTCCTCAAGCCCGAGAATGATATTTTCCGCCCCGGTGAACACATCG
>JAEEGK010023002.1_pt1 | contig 13036 bp, 11 predicted proteins | sample 8958771 | NCBI WGS metagenome assembly JAEEGK01 (sample SAMN16246547, study PRJNA631951) | gut metagenome | biome: gut microbiome; feature: rumen; material: SC-attached | host: Bos | place: Iran: Karaj | collected 2018-10 | reverse complement strand
ATGTAAAAATCTACGCCGCAAAGTATTATAACGAAGTAGTAGGCGAATGCAGAATAGATGATGTGGATATTCCGGAGCTCGGAAGAATAGTTGCAAAAGAAGCCGAAAAATGGCCTGACGGAAAACTTATTTCAGACAAACAGTTTATTATTATCGAACAAAATCCGGAAACTTTTATTCAGAGTCCTTATGAAGGAGAAGAAGGAAGAAAGAAACTTGAAAATACAGTCGTGGAATATTTGAAATTATTCCGCAAATCAGCCGGTTCCGAAGACTTATATGACCGTCTGGTTGAAGATGCGAAGCAGATTATGGACGATCCTGTTCTTGCGTCGGAGTGTGTTTATTTCCTTCCCGAAATTCTCGCAACGCATGCAGTAATAAGTAAATTTGATAAAAAATACGAAATATCCGATAAAGTGACCTTTAATATGTCGGACGGACCTCACGAGGTATGTGTTTCACAGCTTTTGGATTATGATCTGCTTGATAAATGCATATGCGGGATCATCAGTAAAAAAGTCTTCGGCGATGATACAAACGATCTTTACTTTGACCTGCTTGGATGCAGTTCCATAACCAAAATGATCGATCAGGCTGTGAAAAAAGATTTGCGTGATCTTCAGCCGATAAAGATTTATTACAACATGGGAAAAGATTTTGTTTTACGATAAAGAAAGAGGAACACAGTCGAGACCGAACCCACACACTTGCCCCAAAAATACACTAAATAGAAGGGTTTGAGAGGTCTCCTTTTTAAAAAAGCCAGAAAAAAGCATATAAATTCGGTTTTAAACGTTTTATTATTTAGGAATATCGCAATATTTCTAAATAGATTAACTTTAAATATAAATGGGTATGACAAATCGGAATTTGCGGAGATGTATTGAATGAATGAAGTAAACAAAACATTATATATTCCACTTTACGGAAAGACACAGATAAGTAAAAAAGGTATCATTCTTCATGACCCGATGGCAGAAAGAATATGGAATGAAGAAGCATTCCCAATTAAAGGAAAAGCCAAATCCAAATGGCTTTGCTACAACATGGCAATGCGAGCACGTGTATTCGATGATTGGACCCGTCAAATGTTAAATCAGCATGCGGATGCAACCGTTATCCATATTGGATGTGGACTTGATAGCAGATGCTTAAGGGTAGATGTGCCGGAAACAAAATGGGTTGATTGTGATTTCCCAGATGTAATTGCAATCAGGAAAAAGTATTATACCGAATCCCAACACTATTTTATGAAGTGTCTGGATGCAACAAATCAGGACGACCTGTATTCTTTGCCTGATGCACCATGTGTTATTCTGGTGCTGGAAGGAATTAGTATGTATCTTTCCAATCAGCAGCTGGCGAATATGTTCCGTATTCTGAGTGAAAAATATCAGGACGTTCATGTTTTAATGGATGTGTATACTGTATTTGGAGCAAAAGCTTCCAAATATAAAAATCCTGTAAACGATGTGGGAGTTTCGACATTATACGGAGTAGATTCTGTTTCGCAATTATTGGAAGGCACCAGGATTTCACTTGCTGCAGAGCACTCCTTTACGCCGGATTACCTTATTAACGAGTTAACCGGATTTGATGAATGTTTTTTCAGACTGATGTTTACCAGGAAAATGTATCAAAAGATATACCGCCTTTATGAATTAAAAGCAGAATAAAAACGTTCAGCTAAATTCTAGTTTGTCGGGATGAACGTTGGAACTTAAAATCGGAATATTACAGTTTTCCTAAAGACGGCAAAACCAAGGGGCCCAGTTTACAGGATGGATTATTTCTACATAAGTTGGAACAGGACGGACTAAATCTGACTAATAGTGTGGGAAATCTACTTTTGGGCGTTTTTCGAGATTCAAACAGGCGTTTTCACATTCTTCCGATTCAAAACATAATATTCTTCCGACCGAAAAGATAACATTCTTCCGATTCAAAGTTTGTTTTTCTTCCGATTTGTGCTAAAATCTTAATTAAGAACAGGATGAAATGGAGGTGTAGGCACGGAAATGGGAGATAAGGAGTATATCAGTAGGTTATTTGATGGGATTGTAGAGTTTACCCTTAAGAGCAAAGGTGCATTAGTGATAGTTGGTCCTAAATGGTGCGGAAAATCGACTACAGCTAAAAGGTATGCAAAAACGGTTATCGACCTGATGCCCTTGGAATCTAGAAATGAATTTATAGAACTGGCGAAGATTTCACCGACAAACTTCCTGAATTATGGACCTAAACCGATACTGGTCGATGAGTGGCAGCATGTATCGTTCATCTGGGATCAAGTTAAATATGAAGTTGATAAGACCGGAGAGTTTGGACAGTATATTCTGACAGGAAGTGTAACTGATAAGAGCAGGACTGAGCTGGATGATGAGAGTAGTAGACATACCGGTAACGGAAGAATCATTCGAAAGATGATGCGAACCATGTCTTTATATGAAACAGGAGACAGTAACGGAACAGTATCTTTACAGGATCTAAAAAACGGAAAGTTTTCACAGGCAGTTTCAAAAAAAGACATAAATGATTATGCATACTTTGTATGCAGAGGTGGATGGCCTGTTGCAATAGGCAAGGAACGGGATGTTTCTTTAGCACAGGCAAGAGACTATTATGAAGTGGTCGTGACCGATGATATCTTCTCACTGAAAGATATACCGCTTAAAAAGGATGAGCAAAAAGCCAGGAAACTTATGCGTTCCTATGCAAGGAATGTTTCCATAGCAGCAACAGATACGACACTTCTTGAGGATTGTGTCGGAAACGATGAAACCTTTGATAAGGATGTATTTGCTAAATACCTGAATGCTCTTAGAAATTTATATGTCATCGAAGAACTCCCTGCCTGGAATCCGAACTTAAGAAGTAAGACTGCTATCAGAACAAAGGAGACGAGGCATTTTACAGACCCGTCGATTGGTGCAGCAGCACTTGGCATCACCCCGGAAGGAATCTTTAAGGATATTACTACATTTGGATTACTGTTTGAGTCATTGGTTGTACATGATCTAAGGGTATATGCCGATGCTATAGGAGCCAGAGTTTATAAGTACCGTGATTCCAAAAAACGTGAGGCGGATGCGGTACTTCAGTTTGCGGATGGCTCTTGGGCACTAATAGAAGTAAAACTTGGGGGAGAAGAAGATATCAAGCAAGCAGCCGATAATCTGATAAAGATTGCTGATGATATAGATTGGGAGAAGACGGGCAAACCGGCATTTCTAATGGTGGTAACAAAGAATAAGGTGGCATATCGGATGGATAACGGTGTATATGTTGTTCCTTTGTGTTGCTTAAAGGACTGAAAATATGAAGAGATAATTCTGTGCAAATAGGTAATTATACTATTATCTTGTGTTATGTAATATCGTGTTGATGAACCCATTCCCTTAAAAGGAAAGTGCAGAAATAAGGGAATGTGTAAATGTTGTTTTCAAATCCGATATTATTCAAGGAGAGTTTCATTCCCCATTTTATATCGGAATATTTATCTTTATCTATAAGATTTTTTAAGGATTGAGATTGTCCTTTGCGGGCTTTAACTTCCAAAGGAATTAAATAATCCTTTCCTCTGATGAAGAAGTCTTCTTCCAGAGTTCCGTCCTCTCTTTTGTAATAGAATAATGAATATCCCTGTTTATAGAGTGCTTCTCCGACGATGCTTTCGTATAACGCCCCTTTGTATACTCCAAGGTTCTTATTTGCACGTAAGTCTTCCTGGGACTCATCATCCAGCATAGCTGTTAAAAGACCTGTGTCTGCAAAGTATAGTTTAAATTTGGTATCATCATAATTACCTTTGAGTGGCAGTTCCGGAAAACTAAGACAGTAGCATTTTTTGACGATTCCAGCATCCTGAAGCCAGTCGATACAGCCACCGTAGTCATGGAAACGTGCACCGGTAGCCACCTTTGATATTTGGAATTTCTTGTTTTCTTTTGCTAATTGTACGGGAACGGCATCAAATACTCTGGTGATTCTTGTTTGGTCAGCTCCATCGGCATATTTGCGAATATCTTCTTTATAGGCGCTTATGATATCGTCCTGTATCTTGTGTGTGCCTGAAAAAGATTTTGTCTCGAAATATGTGGCAACTACTTCCGGCATGCCACCGAGTATTACGTAATCTATAAACAGAGAATCCATAGTGTTTTTTAATGATTCACCGAATGGCTTTATTGAAACCATATACTCAAATAAGTCGTCTTTGAATGAATCATCATATCCTCTGGCCCATAGAAATTCCTCGAAATCCATGGAATACATTTCATAGTCTGTTTTATATCCCACGCTGATGCTTTCAATCTGCTTGTAATTAATTCCAAGGAGGGAGCCGCTACATATTATGTCATAGCGACCGTCTTCTGAGAAAAACTTAAGAGATGTTACAATATCCGGATACGACTGGATTTCGTCAAAGAAAATCAATGTTTTCTTCGGTGCAAACGAAAAGTCAGGATTAATTCTCGTTATGTTCTTTATTATGTCGTCCGGGTTATAACCGTTTTCCAAAATAGTTTTGTATTGCGGACTTTCGATAAAGTTTATCTCCACAACTATTTCGTAATGACTATGCGCAAATTCGCGTATGGACTTTGTCTTTCCAATCTGTCTGGCACCTTTGATTATTAGGGGTTTCTTATCTTTGTCGTTGAACCAGTTTTCCAAGTAGGAGTCTATTTTTCTACGTAAATATGCCATTTTGCACTCCTTTCCACGTGATTTTTCTTAATTATTATAACTGATACCACATCAACTTTCAACATTTTTAGAGCCATATCACAAAACAAAACAACATTTTTAGAGCCATATCACAAAACAAAACAACATTTTTAGAAATTCAGATTTCTTATCTTTCGGTCTTTCGGGATCCTGTCGTAATAACAAAAATAATAGAAACAAAAAAAGAAGGCGTAGAAAACAAAAAAGAAAATCAAACAGATACGTTGGAATTTAGAGATGATTAGAATTTATTTTTGGAAACTTATAGTTTTTCGAAATAGTGGGGGGTTTTAGATAACAATTTAATAACATAACCTAAGCGATATTGTATGGCGAATACGGTATCGCTTTTTTATTTTAAGGAGACATTTATGGAAGAAAAATCGGTAAGAAAGAAGAGAAAAAAAGAGGAGAGTTTTTCGGAAAAGATTGAAAGAATGTTTGATTACGGTCTGGATACTTCAGCCAGTTCCGATCATCCGTTTTTGCGCTTGTCCGATAAGGGAGTAGCGAGGGACATATACTTTGGTTCAACAATTACGGATATTGATTTCGTCACATATGATGAAAAAATAGATGACCATATAAAAATTGCCACTATGGAACTTCGTACGGGACTTTTTAAAAACGAATACGAGATGATAGAAGTAGCGGATGAAAATACAGATTTTCGTACGACAGCATATGTCGCCTGTCAATATGATTCCAAATGTAAGAATCATCTTATGGAGAACTGCAGTAATAATGGTCAGAAATTCTATTTATGCGAGATTCATACGCTGTATGTCTCGGAAGAATTCAGAGGGAACGGATTAGCAAAATACTTTTTGATGATGGTTCCCGGAATCGTTGATGGATTGCTTAATTATGAACATTACAACGGGATTATAGCAACACATATAAATCCCTGGGTATATCAGGGGACACTTAATAAAGAACTGTCAAGAATCACCCCTTTAACGTACATAGATAATCCTGATGATGAAACAATAAAAAGGATGCAAAAGCCACTTATTGAAGCAGGTTTTAAAAAGATAAACGAAAGAGATTTTTGCATAAGTAATTATAAACTTAAAGAGTTTTCAAGGAAGAAAGGGTTGGACTTTTCTTATAAAGGATACGTGGGTTAATTATGAATAAGTCTTTTGGAGGAAGTAAATGAAAATAGTTATTTCACCCATATTAGTAGTTAGTAGTGTGATTCTTATTTCTGTATTAATAGCAGGTTTTATATTTTTACTTAAGCTCCTGCGAAAAATCAGAATGGAAAATAGACGAAGGAAGGAGGAGGAACAAATGGAATTCTTCGCGGCAACAATCGCGGTTTTAAAAATCGTATTAACCGCAATCGGCGCCGGAATCGGTATCTGGGGAGTAGTCGAATTACTTGAAAGTTACGGAGACGGCGGCGGTTCATCAAGATCAAAAGGAATTAAGCAGCTTATGTCCGGCGGGGGTATTATAATCGTTGCCCAGACGGTCATTCCGCTTATGGCAAATCTGTTTACGACAACTCCGGGAGGCTGAAACGATGGACAGATTAATTAACGGAATAAGCGACTATTTATCGGAAGTGCTTATCGGTCTCATCGAATTCTGTCTTAAAAACATGTTTACGGATATTAATGAAGGCATGATAAATGTCGTAATCCTTGCAGGATACGGACCCGGCACTTTAATGCCGGAAGCATATGAGATGATTAAAAAACTTTCCGACAGTGTGATGCTGCCGATCTCGAGTATCATTATAAGTTTCATAATGACTTATGAGCTTATAAGCATGGTTATTGATAAAAACAACTTGCATGATATTGATTCGGCAGTGCTAGCAAAATATTTATTTAAAGCATGTGTGGCTGTGGTATTACTTACACACAGTTATGAAATAACGATGGCCATATTCGATGTGGGTTCGTGGCTGGTTTTGGAAGCAGGAAAAGTAATAGTCCACAATACGAACATGTCGATAGAAAGTTCTTTGATCAGTACATATGTGAATTCATTATCAAGTATGAAACTGTGGGAACTGTATGCGACCGCAACGGCAGTCATATTAGAGATGTTTGCATTTAAACTCTTTACGATTTTAATCCTTGTACTCAGTTATGGAAGAATCGTAGAGGTTTTTTTAATGGTTTCAGTATCCCCGATAGCTTTTGCGACATTAGGAAACAAGGAATGGGGAGTAATCGGGACCAATTACATAAAGGGACTTTTGGCACTTGCTTTCCAGGGCTTTTTTATCATGGTTCTGGTCGGAATATATGCAGCACTGGTAAAAGGGCTTTCAACCACAACAAACTTAGCAACGATGGCAGGCAACCTATTGGTTATATGCGTTTTATTCTGCTTCGGTTTATTTAAAACGGCAAGTCTTTCAAAACAGATATTTACGGTAAGATAGGAGAAAAAAATGGAACTGGAAGAAAATATAACAGGCGATTTGTCAAAGATAAAAGCCAAGATTGTTTTTGGTCTGACGCTCCGCCAGATTATCTGTTTTGGATTGGGATTGGTTGTTTCCCTTCCTTTCTTTTTTCTGACAAGGAAAGTCATAGGTTTAGAGATGGCGGCGATGCTTGTAATGGTTATGGCATCGCCCTTTTTCGTCCTGGGAATATATGAAAAGAACGGGCTTCCTATTGAATGGATTATATTCTTTTATATTAAAAGAGTGAAATTAAGAAGCCAGATAAGGGAGCGGAAAATCATCACTGAAAAGGAAAGAGAAGACCGGAGAGAGACCGTCAGAAAGGAGATTAAGGAACTTGAAGATAAAGAAAAAGCGAGTCTTCGATCAAATGAAAAATCAAAGGCTCTTACTTAAAAGGCGGATTGATCTATATCTTGAAACCAGAAAAATGCGGGCTTTAAACAAAGAAGAAAAGAATAAGTTATACTTCCTTAAACTCGAAGAAAACGGACTCTTAACAGAGCAGATAAAGGTGACGACGGCAGAAGAGAGCGTACCGTTTGTAAGGATGTACGAAGAGGGTATCTGTCAGGTGACGGATACCTTCTTTAGTAAGATTGTCGAATTTGAAGACATAAACTACAAACTCTTAGATCTTGAAAGAAGGAGGGATATAAGAAATAAATACGAAGATTTGCTTAATCATTTTGGAAATGAGATGAAAGCTGAGTTTTTCTATTTTAACAGAAAGATCCCTGAAGAAGTATTTAAAAGAAGGATTGAAATAAAAGATAAGGATGATGACTTTTCCATGGTCAGAACTGAGTATGCAGATATGCTTAAAAACCAGTCGGCTAAGGGGACGAACGGAATTAAGAAGAGTAAGTATTTACTATTTGGGGGAGAGTTTGAATCATACGAGGAAGCAAGAGGGAAACTTAATGATGAAGAAGGGGAAGTTTTAAAACTTTTAACCGCCCTGGGTGCAAGTCCTAAAAACTTAAACGGAGCAGAGTGGCTTACACTTCTTTATGAATACTTTAACCAGCCTGTGAAAAAGGAATATAAGTTTGATTTTAAGGAAGTGACAGAGCGCGGTATAACCGAGAAAGATTTAATAGTACCGAAGGCTTTTGATTTCAGCGAAAAAGATGAGTTCAGATCCGGAAGTAACTATGGCAAATCATACGTTCTTAATTTAATAGGGCCCGTAATAAAGGATGAGTCTTTCTCAGGAATCTTATTGCTGGAAGGAAACTTCTCAGTATCTACACACTTTTATCAGGTATCAACCAGGGAAGCGATTAAGGAAGCAAAAGAAGCTTTAACCAGGGTTCAGTCAAGAAAGATTGATGAACAAAAGAAAGCATTCAGGGAAGGGTATGACATGGATATACTTCCTTCCGATATGAAAAAAAGCGAAGCTGATGCTTTGAAACTGGTAGATAACGTAAGCGGATCCAATCAGAAGCTTTTCCATACAAACATAATTATTACAGTGTTTGGTAAGAATAAAAAAGAGCGGGATGCAATCTATAAGAAGGTCAGTTCCAAGATAGAGATAATGAAATCGGAATTAGTAATGTATGATTCACTGCAGGAAGAGTGCTTCTTTTCAGGAGCTCCAATTCTTTATAACGGTTTCTCTGAGATAAGCGAGAGAACTCTTTTATCAAAGGATTTATCAATACTTATTCCTTTTACGACACAGGAACTTATTATGAAGGGTAATTCCATCTACTATGGTCTAAACTTTTTATCCAATAACTTAATTTTAGCAGACCGTAAGAGGCTTATTAACCCGAACGGACTGATTATCGGAGCACCGGGATACGGTAAATCATTCTTTGCAAAAAGAGAGATTATAGCATCTTTTTTACAATCAAATGATGAGATTATCATATGCGATCCTGAAGGAGAATATTATCCGGTGGTTGAAGCTTTGGGCGGTCAGGTAATAAGGCTTGCGGCAAACTCACTTGAATATTTAAACCCCATGGATATACAGGTTTCACATAAAGATGATACGGAAGCTTTGAGACTTAAATCTTCTTTCATCATAACCCTGCTTGATTTGATAGCGGGTGAGATGGGAGAACTTGGAAATGATGAAAAAGGTATTGTGGATGACTGCATAAGAAGTATTTATGATGAATATTTTGAAAATCCGGCTCCGGAAAACATGCCGACACTGGAAGATTTGTATAAAAGACTTTTAACATATAATCCTGCGGAAAATAATCCATATATGGATATAGAGATGATTGCTGAAATAAAAGCTCAGGCAATAAGAATTGCAAACAGCATGAAACTTTATGTATCAGGATCACAAAACTATTTTAATCATAGAACCAACGTAGATTCAAAAAACAGAATCATATGTTTTGATATAAAAGATCTGACAAGCCAGTTAAAGAAGATGGGTATGCTTATCGTTCAGGATGCGGTTTGGAACAGGGTTTCCAAAAACAGGGAACGCGGTATTGCAACCAGGTATTACTGCGATGAGTTTCACTTATTACTTAAAGAAAAACAGACAGCCGATTATTCGATAGAGATGTGGAAACGTTTCCGTAAGTGGGGAGGAATTCCTACAGGATTAACTCAGAACATAAAAGACTTCATGGTAGGCGAAAATGTATCAAGTATTGTTGAGAATACATCTACGATTATCATATTTAACTGCGGTCCGACAGACAGAGAGATTTTGCAGGCTGCTTATAAATTGACGGATAAGCAGATGGATAAGATAAGTAATGCGGAAAAAGGTTCCGGATTACTTATAATGGACGGTTATGTAATACCTTTCTATGACAGATATCCTAAAGATACAGAGACTTACAGGATCATGAATACGAAGCCTAAGGAGGAGACTTTCGATGGATGAAAGACAAAGAAGGGCCCAGAGACTTCGTTATGCGGCAGATATCGGAAAGAAAGCCTTAAATAAAGAAATCCCGACTGTAAAATTAAACAGGGTATTTGATGAAGAAAAAGGTAAGGCAGTATTAAAACCGGAACTATCTGACAAAACAATAAAACTTCCTGAAAAATCAGAGAGTGTTGAAAGATTAAAACAAAAAGCCAAAGCAGAATTGCGAGCGAAGATTGACAGGGAACTGGCTGAAAATGAAGACGATAACCTTGGAACCGAAGCATTACGTAAAGGAGGGAATGCATCTTTAGAAGCCAGGAATGCAATAAAAAAGAGCTTACCGGATGATAAGCTAATAAGACAAAAGACTGTCGAAGCCCTAAAGAAACAAAAAAAGAAATTAGAGAGAGAAAAACGTTGGAAAGAATTTAAAAAGGAAACGTTTGATAAAACAAAGAAAGAAACTACAAAGAAAGCAGCAAAAAAGACAGCGGAGACAGGCGCAAAAAAGGCAGTTAAAGAAACCGGTAAGGAAGCAGTAAAAGCCGAAGCCAGGCATGAATTTCACAGGTTCCTGTTTAAGAAAGCACAAAGAACAGCTGCAAAGGAAGCAGCAAAAAAGACAGCGGAAGCTGCAGCAGTAAAAGCCGGTGCAGATGCGACTGTGGCTGTAGCAACGACAGAAACTACCAAACATGCAGTAGGAATTGCTACAGGAGTAGAAGAAGTCTTACTTATCATATCAGCGGTAATAATAATGATTATAATGCTGATTATTCTTATAGCAGTAATACTTACTTTTATTTTCTTTCATGGATTCTTTCAGACTAATATCGCTATGGGTATGTATCAGGCAGAAGAGACGGAAATAGAAGAAGCAGAACTTCATATGTCATATCTGGAAGCCTGTCTTGTTGATTATATGTATAACCTGCCAAGCAATGAAGAAGGATACGACGGATATGTAATCGAAGGCGGAATCACGGTTGGTCATAATCCTTTTACATTAATCAATTATCTGACCTGCAGGTATGGAGATTTTACTTACTCATCTGTAGAGGGAGAAATAAATGATCTTTTTAACGAGATGTATACAATCGATAAATGGATTGAAGAAAAACAGGTTCCCAAAGAAGATGATGAAGAGGATGATGATGACGAAGATGAAGATGACGATGACGAGGATGATGAGGATGATGAGATTGAATATGAAACCATATATATTCTTCATGTGAAACTTACAAGGGATAATACTCTTGATGAAGTCGTGTCAACCAGGCTTAGTGATGAAGAGAAAGAACAGTATGAACTTCTTGATGAAACAAAGGGTGGATTACAGTTTATAGCATCTCCGATCGGAGGTAATTACTACGGAAATATGTCATCATATTATGGGTATCGGTATCATCCCATAAGTCATAATATTTCCCTTCACAGAGGTCTTGATATAGCTCTTCCCGAGAATACACCTTTAATAGCAGGGATAAGCGGAGAAGTGACTTATACAGGGTACGATGAAGGGGGATATGGCAATTATATAATCATAAAAAATGATAAGGGCGAAGAAGTAAGATATGCCCATATGAATGAGGTTTCATTAAACACGGGAGATACGGTTACTAAAGGTGAAACTGTACTGGGGCTTAGCGGTAATACCGGAGCAAGTACGGGACCGCATGTACATATAGAAGTATTGAAAGAGGGAGATTACAGAAACCCTCTTTTTTATATGGCTGATTCATAGAAAGGAGGGCATATGGATAAAAGAAGGAAAGAACTTTGTGACAGACTGACGGAAGCAAGAGACCAGCTTGATAAGAAACAAAAACTGGTTAAATACTGCGAGGAACAACTGCAGATTTATGATACATCCCAGGATTATAAGATTTTAAATAATCATCATATAACACCGGGCGGTTTAAATTTACTGCTTTCGAAAATGAAAGAAGAAGGAAGTCTTAAAGTATCTAAGGAAGGAGTTACATATAAGGATGAAAGAATTGATATATAAAAGGACTTATTTAGTCTTCTTTGCAGTGGCGTTAATACTCACGTCACTTTTTTTATTTAAAATCCCGGTTCACGCGGCACCTGAAGATGAAGAGGCCCAGGAAGAACCCATCCCTGTAATCATAAAACCCACACTTAACGCAAGTATCTCGGATAAAGCATTAACGATTAATGCAGAAAGCGAGAAAGGGATTAAAGCCATATACGTAAACGGATATGAATTCGAACCAACGGATGGGAACTTAAAGATTAATCTTACAAGATTCGATGCCGGTTATGAGAAATTCTTTATCTTCTGTGAGGATATGGAAGGTGTCAGATCAGATATCTATGAAGTTGAAAACCCGTACTTTGATACGAATTTAAAAGATACGGAAGATCCTTCAAAAGAACTTCCTACGGATGCGGATGCGACACCGCCTTCCAGTGCAACAGGAGAGATATCGGAACATATAAAAAGCGGAGGCAGGGATTATTACCAGATAGAAACAAAGGGAGGCAGAACCTTTTATCTAATCATCGACAATTTGACAGATGAAGAAAAGGTTTATTTCCTTACTGAGATTAGTGAAAGAGACCTTCTTAATGCTACGGATGATAATTCGGAAACACTGCCCAGAAACTCAGCAGTACCAGAGGAAGGAATAACTCCCGAGAGTGTAAGTACAAATAATAACGCGAAGGAAACAACAATAGAAACCGTGTTTGGAGAGAGCAAACCAAAAGAAAAGGAGACAAAGATGGCGGATAAATTAAATATTTCTTCGATGTCAGGATCATCATTTATGCCGTATGCGGTGATCATCATCGGAGGAGCAGCATTTTTTGTAATTCTCTTACTCGTTAAAAAGAAAAAGAAGAAAAAGGATTCCCTTGATTCGAATGAACTTTTCGAAGATGACGAGGAAGAAAAAGATGATAAAGAAGACGAGGAAAGGAGGTAATTAACATGGATAAGAACATAACACCCGAGACAGATAAGGTAAGTAAAGATGCCCAGAAAG
>JAEEGK010023000.1_pt1 | contig 13037 bp, 10 predicted proteins | sample 8958771 | NCBI WGS metagenome assembly JAEEGK01 (sample SAMN16246547, study PRJNA631951) | gut metagenome | biome: gut microbiome; feature: rumen; material: SC-attached | host: Bos | place: Iran: Karaj | collected 2018-10 | reverse complement strand
CTTAACTGGCATTATCGATGACCTCGTCGGTCTGAATGCCAAATCAAAATTCATCGTACAAATAGGAACAGCAGCCATCCTGCCTCTCGCCGGACTCTATGTCAACAACCTCTATGGGCTCTTCGGGATCCATGAAGTACCCTTCGTAACCGGTATTCTGCTTACCATCTTCGTCGTTGTGTTCATCGACAACGCCATTAACCTCATCGATGGCATAGACGGTCTGGCTGCAGGTCTGTCCATTCTCACTCTCGCTGGATTCCTAATCTATTTCGTGAACTATAGCGTCTTCATGCAGACCTATAGCATTGTTGTTGCAGGACTTCTCGGAGCTTTGGCAGCCTTCAGCTACTTCAATATTTTCGGAAAGGCTGATAGGAACACGAAAATCTTCATGGGTGACTCTGGCAGTCTTTCATTAGGATATTGTATCGGATTCTTGGCTGTTAAATGTGTAATGAACAATACGAATATTTGGCCGACGAGACCAGAGGCCTTTATCGTTCCATTTACGTTGGTGTTTGTCCCGACTGCTGATGTCGTGAGGGTTACACTTCACCGTCTGCGCCACAGGCAGCCACTCTTTATAGCCGACAAGAATCATATCCACCACAAACTGATGAAGGCAGGCATGAGTCAGCATCAAGCGCTATTGTTCATCCTTGCTCTGGCCATGACCTACATTGTGGTTAACTATCTGCTCTATCCTCATGTTTCAGCAACTATCATCGTCCTTATTGACATTCTGCTCTATTGTTTTGTCAACATGTGCATCAATCAGTATATTGATAGTCACTATATGAAACGGGCATTCGACTGTATCGTCTCAGCCCTATGCCTCATCATTTTCTCTCCACTATTCCTCTTGTGCTGGTTGGTCATCAAGATGGGAGGCGGTCCTGCCATCTACAAACAAGAGCGTATCGGTTTGGGCGGCAAGCCTTTCTACATCTATAAGTTCCGCACGATGGTCGTTGATGCTGAGAAGGACGGTGAAATGCTATACCAGCATGAAAACGAGAACCGCATGACTAAGACGGGAAAGCTCCTGCGCAGACACCATCTCGATGAACTTCCCCAACTATGGAATGTATTTATTGGCGACATGTCGTTTGTGGGACATCGTCCAGAAAGGCCCTACTATATCAAACAGATCATGGAACGCGATGCCAGATATGAGAAACTCTATCAGATCCGTCCTGGAGTAACCAGCTATGCTACACTGAAGAACGGCTATACCGATACCATCGAAAAGATGCTGAAGAGACTTGAGTACGATCTCTATTATCTTGAGCACCAGTCTCTATGGATGGATGTTAAGATCCTATATACGACGTTTTACAATATCATATCAGGCAAGATATTCTAAATCCGACAAGGAAATGAAGATACATCAATATATAGTTTTATCAGCCTCCCTGCTGTGCTATGGGCCAGCAAAGGCCCAAGATTCCCTGAACACCCGTCTCAGCTATGATCTGTCGACGGAAGCTGCAGTTGGAACTGGTAGCCACACGGCTTATCAGTTAGTCACCAATCGCCACCACATCTTAAGCACCCGTTCTAATACGGCTTATCTGCGTGGTGCCCTCAATCTGGAGCAGCCCTTAAATAAGGATTGGACATTATCGGCAACTGTCGACGGCATTGCTTCTGTACATGCCGACCATAAGACTTTTCTGCAACAGGCTTTCGCGAACATTTCCTACAAATCGTTCTTCCTGGAGGCTGGAATGCGCGAACAGGAACCCATTATACGCGATGAATTACTCTCCTCTGGGTCTTTGATCAAAGGTGCGAATGCGAAACCCATACCACAAGTACATTTCGGCACCAAGGGTTTCTGGACCATTCCCTACACCAAAGGCTGGCTACAGGCTAACTTTGATTTCGGCTATGGTAAAATGCTGGACAGCGACTACAAAGAGAATACCTTCAACGATGCACCAGACAATAATATCTCGTATGCAACAGGCACATTATATCACCAGAAGCACCTTTACTTCAGGACTAATCCGGAAAAACCATTCTTCGTTGTTGCTGGTATAGAACATGTTGCCTTCTTCGGTGGTACCATTAAAGTCTACCAACACGGAGAAATTATAACGAAAGAAAAACCATCGAAACTCAAGGACTTCTGGAACGTTATCATTCCTGTAGGCGATAACAACTACTACGAAAACGATGCCTTTGAAGACTGGCGATATGGCAACCACATCGGTATGATGACTCTCCAACTTGGCTGGAACATCAACAAACAGCATCAGGTGCAGGCTTATCTGGACAATCCTTTCGAGGACGGTTCAGGTATTAGGAAAGGTAACGGCTGGGATGGTCTCTGGGGTATCCAATATACTAATAAGTCATCTGGCAAACAATATCTGCGAGGCGCTGTCGTAGAATATCTGCAAACCTCCAACCAGTGTGGGCCTCTGCACTGGAGCAGCAATGACTATCCAGAACCTATCAGAAGTCGGGTAACGGATCAGGTCAGAGGAAACGACAACTACTACAATCATTTCTACTACGGAAGTTATGCACATTACGGCATGACGCCTGGCAATGCCCTCCTCGCTTCACCTATATATAATAAGGATGGTGATCTGCGATTCAAGGACAATCGCGTAAAAGCTTGGCATGTAGGTATCAACGGAGATGTTACAGACAGACTGTCATACCTCGTCAAAGGGTCGTATCGCGAAGGTTGGGGAACTTACACTATTCCTCTGATAAACAAGCATCACTCCTTCGACGCTATGGTGCAAGGCATCTACAACCTCGATGCCTGGCAATTCGCGGCCGCATACGCTTTCGACAAAGGAAACATTTACGGCGACTGTTCAACATTTAATTTAATAATCAGTTATCATGGCAAGATTCTTTAAAACAACAATACTATTATTGGGCATTCTTCTGGCTAGTTGTCAGGAGGGAAGAGAGGCTGGTGACCTGTTGGGGCAGTGGCGTATGACAGGATCAGACACGAAATACGTCAGTTTCTCAGGAACATTCGTTAAGTTTGCCATCTTGAACAGAGGAGAGGTCTTTGGCAATTTCCAACATGTCGGCGACAGCCTCTACATCAAGTGCTATTCAATTGAAGCCACTCCATCTGACACATTATTGGTTGAAGGCGACTATGGACTGGCCCCCTTTGACAATATCCGCCTAAAGATAGAAACACTCAATGGCGACGAACTGATACTCAGCAAAGGCAATCGGATCATCAGCTTTTATAAATACTAAAATCATTGCATTAAGCACATATAGGGTTTTTCCCCAACGCGTTTAGGGAAAATCCTTTTGGTGTGCATCATTTTCTTCTTAATTTTGCACCGTGAATCAATAAAAACGATTGTCGAACAATTAAAAGAATACGATTATGAAGAAGATGATGATGACCCTGATTGCGATGCTGACGATGACCGTTCAGATGAACGCAATGAGTTTTGAGCAGGCCCGTAACGAGGCTCTGTTCCTGACAGACAAGATGGCCTATGAGCTCAACCTTACTGATGAGCAATACGAGGCTGCCTACGAGATCAATCTCGACTATCTGATGGGTGTCACAGGACGCGCTGATGTCTTCGGTCCCTATTGGGAGCGTCGTAACCTCGACCTGAGCTATATCCTGCTCGACTGGCAGTGGGAAGCCTTCTTGGCAGCGACCTATTTCTATCGTCCGCTATACTGGGATGCCGGTTACTGGCACTTCCGCATCTATGCCCGTTATCCGCATCGCGACTATTTCTACTTTGGTCGTCCTCACTTCTACGCTACCTATCGCGGAGGTCATGCCTGGCACATGAATGGCGGACGCAGCTACTATGTAGGACGTCGTGAACACTTCCGCAGCCCCAGAAGAGAACATTTCGGCATGCACGACCGCTGGAACCGTGGTGATTTCCGCGATGGACGCCACAGCTCTACACGCATCACAGGAGCTCCAAACCGTGGTGGAAGGTTCGAAGGTAATCGTGGTGGAGGTCGTCTGGAGAACCGCAGTGGAAGAATGGAGGGCAATCGCAGTGGAAGAATGGAAGGCAACCGTAGCGGACGCTTGGAGGATCGCAGTGGAAGAATAGGCTCGACTCCGAACCGTTCGATCGACAGAGGCAGTTCAATGCCAGATCGCTCTATAGGCAGAGGTAGTTCTATGCCCAACCGTTCAATCGACAGAGGTAGTTCAATGCCAAACCGCTCCATTGACAGAGGAAGCTCCATGCCTAACCGTTCAATCGACAGAGGTAGCAGTTCATCACCCTCTCGCAACTTTGGCAGCAGCCGCAGTTCAAGCCCCTCACGCTCATTCGGCAGTGGCAGTTCCTCTCCTTCCCGTTCATTCGGCAGCAGCAGCCATAGCTCTGCTCCATCCCGTTCATTCGGAGGCGGCAGCAGTTCACGCAGCAGCTCGTTTGGCGGTAGCAGTTCACGCGGTGGCAGCTCGTTCGGAGGAGGTTCTCGTGGCGGCGGTTCCCACAGTGGCGGTGGTTCACACGGAGGCGGTGGCGGACACTTCGGTGGACGCAGATAAGACCTAAAGTTCGAGGATTCTGACCTCAGCGTTGGTCATCCGCTGTACCTCGTGCATCTGTTTTCCATAATATACAGCCTGGACAGCTTTGTTTACAATGCCATGTCCCACGGCCAACACCTTCTTTCCTGGATAAGTCTTCTTGACAAAGGCGATGAATTCGCCAGCCCGGGAAAGAAGGTTTTCTAATGTCTCTATGTCATCAGGCCACACTTCGCCCTTCAGCTCAGGGATAAAACGACCAGTAAATCCACCCCAGTCTCTCTCTCTCAGCAAAGGAGTCTGAACAACCTCTAAGTCATGGGGCTCAGCGATGATCTTCGCTGTATCCACTGACCGTTTCAAGTCGCTGGAAATGATGGCAGAGAAGTCTTCTGATGCCAGTTGATCCCTGACGTCCTGAGCCTGTCGGATGCCGTTTTCCGTCAGTTTGCCCTGGGTCTGTCCTTGCATGATCTGATTGACATTGTCAACCGTCTCTCCGTGTCTGACTAAGTATAACGTGGTCATAATTCCCTAATTTTCCTGCAAAATTACGAAAAAACTATAAACTATAAACTATAAACTATAAACTTTTTGTATCTTTGCAACGTAAAAAATGAAAAGAAAGGTAAAATGAAGATATTACAGAGTTCTGTTTTTCGCGCTTTCTGTGCTATTGCCATCGGTATTTTGCTAATTAAGTATCCCGATAACACCGTGACATGGATTACCGTTGCCATTGGTGTCTTGTTCCTTTTATCCGGAATCATCTCGATGGTGGTTTATTATCATGCCCTCAGGCAGTTCTCCAAACAGGAGACACTCCCTGGCGGTGCCTATGTCACCGATGCCGAAGGCAATCGCATCATGGCCCATAAGCCTACATTCCCCATCGTGGGTGTCGGCAGTGCTATCCTCGGACTGTTGCTAGCACTGACACCGAATGTCTTTGTGACTGCCCTGATGTATATCATCGGAGGTATCCTCATTCTGGGAGCCGTCAACCAATTTATGAATCTGCTTAATGCACGTCAATATGGCAAGGTAGGCTTCGGCTACTGGATATTCCCTTGTCTGATTCTTCTTACGGGTCTTTACGTGATTATCAAACCGATGTCACCTCCTGCGATAGCCATGCTGATTCTGGGTTGGTGTACTTTGCTCTATGGTGTCACAGAACTTATCAATGCACTGAAGATCCATAATGAGAAACGAAAATACGCCAAGGCCCAGGAGATACCCGTAGCAGAGGAAATCAAGGAAGATACGCCCATAAAGACAGAAGAATCGGCAGAGACAGAGTCCACGTCAACGGACGACGATGAGCGCTATATGCCCATTCAGACCACCCCTGACCCCTCCTAATCAAGAGGGGAATTGAGGAAATTACTTTTTCATCTCTTCTTTCACTTCAGCAGAGAAGCCTTCGATATAAGTCTTCAGAATGCTGATACCCGTTTTGTTCTCACGTCCCCAAGGGATAATGAGGTCGGCAAATTTCTTTGTCGGCTCGATGAACTGCTCATGCATGGGTTTCACATCGTTCTCATAATGATCGAGCACCATGTCGACCGTCCGTCCACGTTCCACCACATCACGACGGATATTACGGATAAGACGCACATCGCTGTCGGTATCAACGAAAATTTTCAGATCCATCATATCACGCAGCTTCTTATGATGCAGCGTCATGATACCTTCCAATATAATGACGGGTTTCGGCTCCACATGGACGGTCTCTGGCAGACGATTGGAAAGAACATAGGAATAGGTAGGTTGTTCAATAGCTTCACCATTCTTCAACTTCTTGATCTGCTCTGTCAGCAGCTTCCAGTCGAAAGCATCCGGATGGTCGAAGTTGATAGCCTTTCGTTCTTCATCAGTCAGAGCCGTGGTGTCATTATAATAAGAGTCCAAAGGAATCACTGCCGCACAATGTGGCGGCAATGCCTTGGCAATGCGTTTGACGACGGTGGTCTTACCAGAACCCGATCCACCTGCGATTCCAATGATAATCATTTCTGTTCCTTAATTAAATAAACGACAGTGGGCAGATGGTCGCTATAGCCGTCGAGCCACACACCTCCAGCCTGAGTACGCAGGGTATTGCCCTTATACTTTCCTTCCTTCTGGAAGAGATAATCACGACGGAAGATCTGGTGAGAGAAAAGCTTCAGCGTGGTATAGTTCCTGGAATTCTCTCTATCAAGCAACGAAGGAGAAAGGATAATCTGGTCGAAAAGATTCCAGGCGCCATTGTACATCAGCGTTCCCGTACCTGATGCCAATACATCCCACCAAGGATTATACATGTCACCATCACCTACGTCCTTAATCTTACGCTTGGCACCCAGGCACTTGGCCATCGAAGCATCCTGAGGATCATCGTTCATATCTCCCATGACCAGCAACTTTACATTAGGATCCTCGGCAATGAGCGAATCCTTGACGACCTTCACCTGAGAACCACCCTCTTCACGATAGAATGAAGTGGCACCACGCGACGGCAGGTGGCAGACGATAATCGTCACATGCTCATTGGCCATCGTACCACTCACCACCAAGAAACCGCGAGTGGCCCTCATGGAGTCCTGAGGCAACCTATATATATATGGTACGAGTTTAACATCACGCACGGTAAAGAGCGCAGGATTATAGAGCAGGGCGCAGTCGACGCCACGCTGATCTGGACCCTCGATATGTACAAACTGGAAGTTCCTGGCCTTCAGCGGTTCCTGATTACAAAGGTCTTCAAGACATTTTGCGTTCTCCACTTCAGACACGCCGATGGCAGCACAGCCTATCTTCGGCAACTTGTCGGTACCCATTTCCGAAAGCACTCGAGACATGTTACGCAACTTATGGGTGTACTTCAATCCCGTCCACTTGTTTGTACCTTCCGGCAAGTACTCATAATCGTTCTTACCGGCATCATGACAGGTGTCGAAGAGATTCTCCAGATTATAAAAACCAACACCGTAAACCGAATACTTTTTCGATTGGGCTTTTGATTCATTTGTCCCCAATACAAGGAACAATGTCAGCAGTAATAAATAGACTTTTTTCATATAAATACGTTTTATTGCTGCAAAGATACAATTTTTTTTTGTTTTTAGTATCAATTTTGGATTTTTTTTGTATCTTTGCCCCATAATATGTATTTAACTATAAATATTTGCTTATGATGAAAAGGCTGAAACTACTGGCAGTCGCCTTTGCCGTCGCCTCTCCGCTGCTTGCGCAAGAGGCCACCGACTCCGCTGAACAAGCGGGGGTGCTGGACGAACAGGCGTTCACTTTCACAGAAGCACAACTGGGTGAGGACGATGATATGTCGCAGAATGTGACCATCATCAACTCCAACAACAACATCTTCGCCTCACAGGTGGGATATCTGTTCAGCCCAGTCCGCTTCAGGTATCGTGCTTTTAACCAAAAGTACAATGAGATCTACATTAACGGAGCACCGATGAACGACATGGAGTCGGGACAGTTCCGTTACTCTCTCGTAGGAGGTTTGAACCAACAGACTCGTGGCGTGGAGAACGCTTTGCCATTCGAGAACAACAACTTCACAATGTCATCGATGGCGGGTTCAAACAACTACAACTTCCGTCCTTCTGCGATGGCTCACGGACAGCGGATCACCCTCACAGGTGCCAACCGCAACTATCGTGTAAGGGCCATGTACACCTACAACTCTGGTGTCACCGCCAATGGTTGGGCCTTCTCAGCCAACCTCACCTACCGTTGGGCCAATGAAGGCTATGTGGAGGGAACGTTCTACAACTCCCTATCCTATTTCCTCGGTGTAGAGAAAATCTTCAACGACCAACACCGTCTGTCGCTCGTGACCTGGGGTAATCCGACAGAACGCGCCACACAAGGTGCCGGTACTGACGAGACCTACTGGTTAGCCAACGACCGTTACTACAACCCTTATTGGGGTTATCAGGACGGTGAGAAGCGTTCGTCACGCGTGGTTACCGACTGGGCTCCCACAGCCTTGCTCACTTGGGACTGGCAGATTTCCCCACGTACAAAGCTGACCACATCGTTCTCCGGACGTTACGGCATGTACAAACGCACCAAGTTGGACTACAACAACTCAGATAATCCTCAGCCCGACTACTGGAAGAGCCTACCGTCGAGCTACTACGATGTCTGGGATGAGACAGATGATGCCAACCGCACCAATGCATCTATCGCCGACTTTGAGCGTGCGCGTCAGTACTGGATGAGTAGCAAGGAAAACCGTCAGATCAACTTCGACCAGCTCTATTACTCCAATAAGGTAGCAGGAGCACAGGGACAAGATGCTATGTATTATCTTGAGGCTAACCATATGGATAACCTCACCTTCACACTATCCTCTTCCTTGCAGCGCGAGCTGAATCGTTTTGCCTCACTCAACACTGGTATACAGCTGGCCACGAACAAGACCATGCACTACGTCACGATGCACGATATGCTGGGCGCACTCTCATTCCACAACATCAACACCTATGCGTTGGGGACCTATTCAGAGGATGATCCCAGAATCCAGTATGACATGAACCATCCAAATGCTTTCGTCGGCGTTGGTGACAAGTTTGGCTTCGACTATAATATCCTCGTCGACAAAGCCAACTGGTGGGCTTCATACAAATATGACCGCGGTCGTTTGCACTCTTTTATCAGCGGACGTATCGGCGGCACACAGATAGCCAGAGATGGAAAGATGCGTAACGGTATGGCGCCACAGAACTCTTATGGCGAGAGTCCATCCGCCTTCTTCTTGGACGGTGGTGCCAAAGGAGGTCTGACCTACAACCTCGGTATGGGTAACGTCATCACCCTCGGTGTCGGCTACGAGTGGAAAGCTCCACAGGCCCGTACGGCTTTCGTCTCTCCGCAGGTCAGCAACGACTTCGTCACCGACCTTAAGAACGAGAAGATTCTCAGTGCCGAAGTCGGTTATCAGATCCAGACCCCATTCATGAAGGCCAACGTCAGCGGCTACTATAGTACGGTGAAGGATGAAACCGAATGGCAGAACTTCTATTATGATGACATCAACTCGTTCTCGTATGTCTCGATGACAGGCATCAATAAGGTCTACTACGGTGTGGAATGGGGTATCAACTTCAAGATCACCAACGATTTCAACATCAAGACCATCGGTACTATCGGAGAAGCTAAGAATACCAACAATGCCAATGTCTGGTATATGAGCAGTACTACTGGTACCTACAACGACAATAACGAGCATAAACCAGAACTCGTATTAAATAAGAACATGCGCGAGAGCGGCACTCCGCTCACCGCAGCCAGTCTGATCTTCAGCTACCACAAGTGGGGCTGGTTCGTAGACCTGAACTGCAACTGGTACGACCGTATCTACCTGAGCTACTCTCCGAGTTTCCGTTACGAGTCGACATTACGTAACCGCCAGAATTCTGGTGAGACCGTTACCGACAACGATGGAAACATCCTCGAGAGCGCACTCGCCCAGCAGAAAGGCAAGGGCGGTTTCATGTTGGACGCCTCAGTAGGTCGCAGCCTTCGTCTGAAGCACGGACGTCAGGTGAGCATCAACCTCTCCATCACCAATTTGCTGAACAACCAGAAGATGGTTACCGGAGGCTACGAGCAGAGCCGCAGTGACTACACCGCCAGTGGCAACATCCGCGCCTATCGCTTCTCACTGAATCCGAAGAAATTCTACTCTTACGGCATCAACGGCATGTTGAACATCGCGTACAAATTCTAGAAAGGAGGACTGTTATGAAACATATACATTATATATATATATTAGCACTTATCGGTGGACTCTTCTGTTCATGTATGGACAAGGACTGGGACATTCCTGGTACAGACGGTTCGGAATATGGTAACCAAGCTGTCACAGAAACCAATGTCATGACCATCGCACAACTAAAAAAACAGTATTCCGGCATTATCAGTACCGGTGGATACACTCAGTTTACTACGCCTACACAGATTAAGGGTGTGGTGACAGGTAATGATATCCAAGGTAACATCTATAATCAGGTTGCCATCGAGGACGGCACGGGCAGCATCATTATCTGCATTGCCCAAGGTGGACTCTTCGGACAACTGCAAGTAGGCCGTGAGATTCTTGTCGAACTACAGGATCTCTACATCGGCTCCTATGGACAGCAACCTGAGATCGGCACCCCTTATACCAATAAGAACGGTCGCTCGTATGTGAGTCGTATGCCCAGGGCTCTCTGGCAGTCGCATTACAAGCAACTCGGTATGAAGAGCGTCAGTCCAGAGGAGTTCGACCTGTCGAAACTGACCGATGCCGACTATATCAAAGAGAACTGCGGCAAACTGATGACAGTCAAGGATGTAAAGTTCCAAGGAGCCAACGGTACCAAGGTGTTTGCTGCAGACAAGGACAAGGATGCAGCCAACAGCGTGAACCGTTCGCTTCAGGGTGTATCGTCGAACTATATGGTGGTTCGTACCAGCACCTACGCCGACTTTGCTAACAAGCCTCTGCCCAAAGGTCTCGTAGACATCACGGGTATCTTTACCCGCTACAACAACACGTGGCAGATCCTCATCCGTGAGGAAAGTGACATTGTGGAGAAATAAGACAAACAACAATTTAGAATTAAAAAATTACAATTATGATTACATATAGATTTAACAGTCTGAAAAAGGCAATGAGGGTAGGACTATTCTCCTTCCTCCTTCCTCTTTCCACCTTCCTCGTAATATCTTGTGAAGATGTACCCATGCCATTCAACAATCCGCTCGACAACAAACAGCCCGAGCCGGAAGTCATAGACCCAGTGGGTGACGGAACCAAAGACGCTCCCTTCAATGTGGCCGGTGTCCTCGCCTACCTCGAGACACTTGGAGCCGACGTGGAATCAAAGGATAACATCTACGTCAAGGGTATCGTCATCTCTGTTAAGGAGGCTTTCAGCACGCAGTATGGTAATGCCCAGTTCGTCATCTCAGACACGGAGGATGGCGACAACCAGTTTACCTTCTACCGCGGTCTTTACCTTGGTAATAAGAAGTATACCAACGAGAGTGACCCTAATGTCAATGAGAATGACGTAGTTGTCATCTGCGGAAAGGTTATCAACTATCAAGGAAGAACGCCGGAAACCGTACAGAACAAAGCATACCTTGCGAGCCTCAACGGCAAGAGCGCAGAGCCTGCATCGGAGCCTACAAGTGCAGCAGCCAAGGGCGCCGGCACACTGGCTGACCCTTACAATGTGGCAGGTGTGCTGAACTACCTCAGCGGTCTTGGTGCAGATGTTACCTCACCTAACGAAGTCTACATCAAAGGTAAGGTTAAGGAAATCACCGAGCAATTCGGTACCCAATATGGTAACGCAACGTTCACGATGATTGATGAAGGCTTCGATGCCATCTTTACAGCCTACCGCGTTCTCTATCTCGGTAACAAGAAGTATACAGAAGGTGATCTACTCAAGGAGAATGACGAGGTCATTGTGTGTGGTAAGGTTGTCAACTTCAAGGGTAACACACCTGAAACATCCCAAAATACCGGCTACCTATACTCGCTCAATGGCAAGACAGCCGATGGTGGCGGAGGTGGTGACACACCGAGTGGCGACGCACAGAAAGTAAGCATCGCAGACTTCAACAATGCCCCTGTGAGTGATGTCTGGTATCAGATTACGGGAACGGTAAAGAACCTGAAGGAAGGAGACCTATATGGCAACTTCGACCTCGAGGACGAGACAGGCTCTGTCTACGTCTATGGCCTGCTCTCTGAGAAGGGTGGCGAGAAGAAGAAGTTCCAGGACCTCGTGGCTGCCAAGGGTATCAAGGAAGGCACTAAAATCACCATCATTGGTAATCGTGGCGAATATAACGGTAAGATTGAGGTGATGAACGCCTACTTTGTCAGCATTGAGGGTGGCGAAGCCAGCACAGGTGCAAAGGCTATCAGTATAGCTGATTTCAACGCTGCGGCCGAGAGTACTGACGTCTGGTATCAGCTTACCGGCAAGGTCAAGGGATTCAAGGACAGTGACATCTACGGTAACTTCGATCTTGAGGACGAGACGGGTTCCGTCTATGTCTATGGTCTCCTCTCTGAGAAAGGTGGTGAGAAGAAGAAGTTCCAGGAACTCGCAGCAGCCAAGGGTATCAAGGAGGGCTCTACCATCACCATCATCGGCAATCGTGGTTCCTACAACGGTAAGATAGAGGTAATGAACGCATATTTCGTCAGTATCAGCAACTAAATGCAAAAAAACGTCGAAAAGTTTGCTAGAATCGAAAATTCTTCGTACCTTTGCACCCGCTTTGTGCGAAATTAGATTTTAAACATTAATATTTTAACTCAAAATGAAAAAAGGAATTCATCCAGAAAACTATCGCCCCGTCGTGTTCAAGGACATGTCCAACGGCGATATGTTCCTCTCGAAGTCCACAGCAAAGACGAATGATACAGTGGAATTCGAAGGCGAAACTTACCCAGTGGTAAAAGTCGAAATCTCTAGCACCTCTCACCCGTTCT
>JAEEGK010022998.1_pt1 | contig 13038 bp, 8 predicted proteins | sample 8958771 | NCBI WGS metagenome assembly JAEEGK01 (sample SAMN16246547, study PRJNA631951) | gut metagenome | biome: gut microbiome; feature: rumen; material: SC-attached | host: Bos | place: Iran: Karaj | collected 2018-10 | reverse complement strand
ACATCATTTTGCGCAAGCAGAATGATGTTTTTTATATAATTCCCAATAGCCAAACGACGCAAAGCGGCGTATGGCCCAATATTTTTGAGCAAAGTGAGAAAGCCTGTCTATATTCAGACAGGCTTTTTTATTTCAACAATGTCATTATCGGGCTTGACCCGATAATCTCTGGTTCGCCGGTTAAAGTTTATTGCAAGATTGCCCGGTCACGCTGGGCAATGACAAATCACCATTTACCGCAATACCTATGAATTGCGCCTTACGACGAATTCTTTGGGCTGGTCGCTGTCAAAGATGAGTGCTTTTTTCATCTGCTCAAGGTAGAAGAATTCCTGCGCCCTTGAAGGCTGTTCTGCTTGCGGCTTGCGCTGCCATGTGCCGTCGCTGCAAAGCTCAAATGATTGCGCCGTGTCTGCAAAATATGCGCCCAGCGCGTCTTTAAGCTGCTTTACAAGGTATTCTTGCACAACCGGAAACATAAGCTCCACACGCCGCTCAAGGTTGCGCGGCATCCAGTCTGCGCTTGAAAGATAAAGCTCTTCGTCGCCGCCGTTCTGAAAATAGAAAATGCGCTCGTGTTCCAAATATCTGTCGATTATGCTTACAACCTTGATGTTTGCGCTCATGTTTTTTACGCCGGGCACAAGCATACAGATGCCGCGCACGTTCAGCAGAATGTTCACGCCGGCGCAGCTTGCCTTGTAGAGCGCGCGTATAATCTCTTCGTGACCGAGGCTGTTCATCTTTGCCATGATTAACGCGCTCATTCCGCGCCTTGCATGCTCTGTTTCGCGCTCAATCATCGTAAGAAGCCGCGTCTTCAAGTCAATCGGGGCTATTGAAAGCCATTTCATAGTCTGAATCGAAGAATAGCCCGAAATCATGTTGAAGAATACTGTGGCGTCATTCGCAATTTCGGTTCTGCTTGTAAAAAGCGAAAAATCTGCGTAAGTTCTTGCCGTTTTGTCGTTGTAGTTGCCTGTCGAAAGATGCACATAGCGCTTTATGCCTTCGTTTTCGCGACGTATAACCAGAAGCATTTTTGCATGAACTTTGAGATTCACGATGCCGTAAACGACGATAACGCCCGCCCGCTCAAGCTGTGTGCCCCAGGAAATATTCCGTTCTTCGTCAAAGCGCGCTTTAAGTTCAATAAAAGCCGTAACGTGCTTGCCGTTATGCGCCGCCCGCTCAAGAGCCTGCACAATCGGAGAATTTCCGCTTGTTCTGTAAAGTGTAATCTTAATTGCAAGTACGTCCGGGTCGTCTGCTGCCATATTCAGAAAATTGACGACAGAATCATAAGATTCGTACGGAACATGAAGCAGTACGTCTTTAAGCTTCAGCACATCCCAGGGAGAATTCCTTAAAAGCGCTGAAGTCTTAAAATGCTTCCACTGCGGGTATTTGAATTCTGGTGCGGAATCTATGCTGCCAAGCTCTGTGAGAAAGCCCAAATCTACAAGGCCGTCAACCTCATAAACGTCCTGCTTTTGCAGTTTGAGCATGTCGGTCAAGGCTTTTGCAATAGTCTTGCTTGAAGAATTTGTCATTATGCGCACGATAAACGAATTCTGCCGCTGCTCAAGCACTTCTTCCATTGCCTGAATAAAATCGCTGCTACGGTCTTCATCAACGGCAAAGTCTGCGTCGCGCGTAATTTTGAAAATAAGCGTCTCTTCAACTGAAAAACCCGGAAAAAGATAAGTACCGAAAGTCTGTATTACGTCATCAAGAGTTGTAAAGCTCCGCAAGTCAGAGTCTTCCGGCAGCCAGACTGTGCGGTCTATGCTGGAAGGAACCTGTACAATGGCGAGCGGATTTTCTTCCAGCGGCACTGCACCGAGAAAGTTCTGTGTCTCTTTATTGCTGAACATCGGTTTTAAAAGAAACGCTGCATGAAGCCGCAGGTTTGAGACATGCGGAAACATCAGAGAGTTTGTTCTTAGCGGCGTAAGAAGCGGGAAAATCTCGTTAAGAAAAAGCTTTTTAAGATATTCGAGCTGTTTTTCAGTGTAATCATTCCGGCTTATGTATTTTATTCCGCATTGAGAAAGCGACGGCAGAATCTCACTGTTAAAGCATTTGTACTGCTGCTTTAAGATTTGGTGCACGCGCTTTGATATTGCGTCAAGCTGAGCCTGCGCTGTCTGACCGGAAATGTCCTTCCATTCAGGGTTTTTGCGCTGCTGGCGCTTAAGGCTTGCAACGCGCACCATAAAAAATTCATCAAAATTAGAGCTTACTATTCCTAAGAATTTTACACGCTCAAGAAGCGGAACATCGCTGCGTTCTGCCTGAGCCAGAACGCGTGCGTTAAATTCAATCCATGAAAGTTCTCTGTTGAAAAAACGGTATTTCTCAGACATATAATTACCTTAGTGCAAAATAACCTTATAACCGAATATGTTCTCAAATAAATCGGCTTTTTCTGCAAGCGCGTTACGCTCAAGTGTTGTGTTGTTGACTCCGTTGACTGCAAGATGCATTGCCTCATCTTTCAGCTCAATCTTAAAGTCTTTTATGCGCTGTGTGTGTCCTCTGTCGAGCGCGTCAGCAATTCTAAGAATTGCAGCTAATTTTTGAACCGTAATTCTGTCCTGCGGCGGAAGCGCGTAAAATTTGGTGTCTGTCGGTCTCGGCGGCACTCCTTTGTGATAGCGCGCGACATTAGAGACTATAATCATGTCGTCTTTGCTTAGACCGAAAATCTCAGAATTTGAGATTATGTAAAGGCTGTGAAGTTCGTGGTTCTGGCTGCGTATAAAAGTTCCTACGTCGTGGAGCAGGGCTGCAACTTCAAGAAGAAGTCTCTCGCGCCCTTCAAAGCCCAGCTCGTCCTGAAGTTTGTCGTAAAATTTAAGCGCGGTTGCCCTTACATATTGTGCATGTGCTTCGTCAACACGGAATTTCCGGCAGAGATTGAGCGCAGACGCAATTACCTGGCTTGTAAAGTTTGCCTGCAATGCCTTGTTCGGGGCTGTGTATTTTCCGGCAATTATTCCTTCGCGTATAGAAGCTTTTACTACAAGAATTTCTTCTGCGGCGGTTAAATTTATAAAAAGCTGGTAAGTAAGCAGATTTATCGTCAGCGAGCGCGCCTCTGAGTACGGAATCTTAAAATGAGCCGTACATTCATCAATTGAATAATTCTGAATCGTTGTTACAAATTCCTGAAAGTCGTCGCGGCTTATAATCCAGCAGTTGTCAGAAATCTTTTTGCCGATTTTACCCGCGACAAGCTGCGCTTCCTGGCCGGTGGCTATAAACTGGTGCACTTTTGCAAGAGAAAGCTCCTTATTTAAGTTTAAGCCTGTATTGTTGATGAATTCTTCAAGAAAGCGGCGCGCGTCTTTTTCTGTGCCCATCATCGACTTAATGTGCTGTTCTATAATAACTGTGCCGAGACGCAGGCTGTGTACTGCAACCATTTCGCCGCGGTGAAGCAGCATAAGCTCTGTAGAGCCGCCGCCTACGTCTATGATGATTGAATTAGACTTTTTGAATCTCGGCATCTGCTCTTTTAGGGCGTTCAGGACGGCTATGTACATAAGCCTGTTTTCTTCTATACCGTCTATTATTCTTACAGTAAAGCCGGTCTTTATCCGTATGCGGTCTAAGACGGCGTCCCGGTTTCTTGCCTCGCGCAGTGCACTTGTCGCCACAATTGTGGTGTGCGCGCTGTCAATCTGCCATGTGGCAATCTGTTCTTTGAATCTGTTAAGAATTTGAAGGCACTGGATAAGCGTTTCTCTTGAAACAAAAGACGTCGTAAAAACGTCCCAGCCGAGTGCAGCAGGTAGTTCTGAGTAATCGATAAAAGACCAGCTGTTGTCATCAGTAATTTCTGCAACAGCCAGCCTTATGCCCGTAGAGCCAATTTCGATAACGGCTTCAAGTTTTGTCATAGCTTGTCTATAAGCATAGAACATTTACCGGAAGGAATCGGCAATGTCTTTTTCTTTTCTCCGAGAATGTTGATTGTAAAGTAATAGAGCTTTTCGCTTTCCATGTGAATTTCCCAACCGCGCTGGCTCTTGTTTGAGAGAATCGTGATGAGGTTGCGCTTCAACGAAAGGTTTTCAATGCCCATTATCTCAAGGTTCGGAATAATCCAGTCAACAGTTTTTCTCGGCAGGCTTATGTAAAGTCCGATGACGTTTTCAATCATCAGGGCAATTGTAGAAAGACCTGTGTAATGTATGTAGCGTTTCTTAGGAAAGTCCGGATTCGTCGGTGATTTTGCAGGGCCGTCTTTTACAGGTGAATAAGCTTCCCAGAGGTCGCCTTTTGTGTGGCCGTCTAAAAGCAGTGCGTCAAGAATCTGGTAAAGGTGTCTGATTGAACATTCACGTGCCAAATCCCATTTCTGGTACTTTTCAAGTCCCTTAATTACAACAAATGTGAACGGCGGATAGACGCTTCCACAGAATTCGTTTCCGTCCGGGTCAAAATGCGGATCATCGGCAGAAAGTGTCGGGAACGGATGTGTTGTTCCGAACGTTTCCGGATTTGTAAGGTGCTCTACAAGCTGGTCTGCCTTATCTTCGTTTGGAATTTCTGCAATCATCGGCCAGAAACCTGCAATTGTTTTTACAGGAAGCCGCTCGCCGTTCTCGTCAAGATCGTGGTAGAAGCCTGTGTCAGGATTCCACATAAGCGAGTTGATGCGTGTTTTCAAAGAGAAGTACATGCGCTTGTACATAAAGCTCAAGTCTTTGTCATTGAGAATGTCGCCCATTGCAGACATGTACAATGCGTTTACGGCGAGCGCACTGTTGAAGTCTACAAGATACTTTGCACCTTCTCTCGGTGAATTTGTCATTGTTGTGGCGGCTACAGGGCAAGTATAAAGACCGTTTTCGCATTTAAAGGTCTTCTCTAGCCATGTCATGTACTTCTGCATGACGGGCATAACTTCCTTTATGCGCTTCTTGTTTGCAGACTTGTGGTAAAGGTTGTATTCAACCCATGCAAAAAGCGGAATTCCTACGCCTTCCGGATTTTCCTTTGAGATGACAGGTTCGCCTGTCTTAGTGTTATATTTCCAGCGGATAGCGCCGCTTTCTTCCTGCTTTGAGTAAAGATAGTCCAAATTCTGGTTTGCAGGGAAATTTCTGTTTGAATAAACGAGAAAGAACGAGGCAAAGATAGATTCAAACTGGTCGATAATCAGCTCGTTGTTCTGAGGATACAGAAACAGCTCTGAACCGATTTTATCTTCGGCAACAGCGCCGGTTTTTGGATCCTGCCAGAAGTCCTGTAACCATGACCATGCCTTATCGTAGATGTCAACAAAATCCTGATCGTAAAAATGGACTTTAGGAAAATCGCGTTTATTCACAGAGGCTCCTTTTTCAGCTTGCAGTTGAACTTTTTAGAAATGCTAAATATCACTATATCATAAATTTGCAAAAAATAGTATAGTTTTCTAATAAAAATCTGAAATTGTTTTCTGAGCGCAAAGAAGGTCGTATGTTTCAGTCTCACATTTATCTTGAAGTCCGAATTTTAGTTTCAACACAAAGAAAAGCTTTTATGCCGGGTGAAAAACCTGTTCTTAACAGCGAAGTCTGTAAAAAAGTCTGCACGTTTTTAAAAGCCTTCAACTGCAATATTTTAAAGACCGTATATTACGAGCGCCATAAAGAAGAACTGAATGTGCCTGAATCAGCCGGTTTTTCAGGGCTTTCTGTAAAAGTTGCTGAAAAAGGCGTTATGCCAATTGAATTTCACAAAAGGCAGAAGCTTATAAAAATTGAAGAAGTCCGCATTGAAGAAGACGCCGGCCGGCTTACACATTCAAACAATGTTTCTAGAATGGATTACACTTATGCAGGTTGTGCCAGCGTGCGTATAAAAACTGCCGCCGATTTTGAGCTTGGAGAAGAAGCTGAGCTTTTCTTAAACGAGCTCCGCCGCCGCATTCAGTATATGCGTCTTGTAGAGAATATTCCGGTTGAGAGCCTTATAAGGTGCAATGCCTATGTTGCGCTTGCCCGCTACCCCGAAAAGCCTGATTATTATGTAAAGCTTAGAAACTTGAATTCGTTCAATTTTGTAAGAAAAGCTGTAAATGCAGAGATTGACCGCCAGGAGTCTGTGCTGTCTTCAGGCGGAACGGTAGATTCAGAAAGCCGCCTTTGGAACGAAAGGCAGAATTTGACGGAAAGCTATAAGCCGCGCCCGACAGAGCCTTCTGAAAAAAGGCAGTTCGAGCTTCTTGAGGACGCAGAACCTTTTGATATGTCGAGAATTCTTTCAGAACTTGCCGGAGAAGATTCTGCAGGAATTTCGGCTGATTCTAAAATTGAACAGCCTGCGGAGCGGTGCAGGCGGCTTTGCGGTCAGTATGGACTTGTAAAGGTTCGCGCCGAATTTATCTGCGACGACAAGGCGAGAGCCGATTTTTTTGAAAAAGCTGTTTCAGCAGGAGCTGAACCGGTAATGGCGGCGCACTGGCTTTGCAGCGAATTTATGAAGCTTTTGAAATGGTCTGGTGCTTCAATTTCGCAAAGCCCTGTAACACCGGAGCGGTTTGCACGTGTAATGATTCTTCTGAAATCGGGTGAAATTCACAGCAGCATTGCAAAGCAGCTTTTGCAGCACCTTCACGAGAAGGGCGGCGAGCCGGACGAGATTTTAGCGGAAAACAACTGGAAGCAGATTACCGACAAAGACGTTCTGCTTCCTCTGGTGCAGAAAACAATAAGCGCAAATCCAGAAGAAGCAGAAAAACTGCGTAAAGGCGAGATGGCACCGCTTGAATTTTTGACAGGTCTTATAATGAAAGAGACTGACGGGCTTGCGTCTCCGCTTGTTGTCAAAAGTCTTTTAAAAGAAGAACTGCATATCAATATTGTCTATGTAATCTCTATGGGCGGGTCTATCTGTGGCCGCCGCACAAAAGACGGTGCTGTTATTGCCGCAGACGGGCGCATCTTGAAGTCTATGCTGCAAGACATAGACCCTTCGATTCATTATCAGGTTGTGCAGCTTGGCCGCATGCTGAGCGAAGAACTTGAACCTGCCGACTGGGCTGTTTTAATCGCTGAAATTGCCTCGCTGATTGCGACAGGTACGGCGACAGGCATTGTAGTTGCGCACGGAACAGACACGCTTTCTTATACGGCGCCGCTTTTGTACTGGCTTTTTTCTGATGCGGAAGTGCCTGTTGTTGTTACAGCTTCTTCTACGCCGAGCGATGAATCTTCTGAAGCAAAAGAGAACCTGCATTTTGCGGTTGAAACCGCCTGCAAAGAAAAACAGGGCGTGTTTGTCGCTTTTGGCGGCAAGCTGCTTTCGCCGCTCAACCTGAAATTTGAACGCCCTTCGCCGGACGGTTTTTCTAACTGGAACATGAAGACACCGCTTTATACTTGCGGTGCAGGACCTTTGAGCGGTCTTTTCAACGGCTTTTTAGACGCTGACGAATTCGTTATGCGGCAGGTTTTACGTGAAGCGGCGAACCACATGCTTGTCTGCCGCGTTTATCCGGGGCTTAGAGCCGAAAGTTATGTTCAGCTTGTAGAAAATGGAATAACGCACATTTTTCTGGAATTATACGAAACAGGTACAGGCAGTATGCGCAACGGCGATTATTCGCTGAAGCCGCTTCTGACAAAGGGCAGAAAGAAGGGCTGCACGTTCTTCTGTACCTCGCAGCAGCAGAGCCTTCTGGATTTTTCGGGCTATACAACGAGCCGCCGCATGTGGCGTGAAGGCGCTGTGCCGATGGGGCGGCTGACGACAGAATCAGCCGTTGCGCTTTATTTTGCAGCAAGTCTTGTTTCTGATACAAACGAAGAATTAAACCAGTGCATGGAAGCATACGCTGAAATTTTTGAATAAGTGTTTTGCGTTTGGATTAACCTACGGCTATAGTTTTTCTGGCAAAACACGCAGTTTTCTATGAAAACTGCAAAGCAAGCGTACAATTCTAGATAAATCTACAGTTTTGGTTTTTGGGGCAAAATACGCAGTTTTCTATGAAAACTGCAAGGCGGGAACACAAGGCGGTTTGTTCGCATTTAGATTAATCCCAGAACAATGATTTATCATGCGGGTAAGGGCTGAATGGTTTTGGATTTGTCATTGTCTGGCTTGACCAGACAATCTTTCGGAAGTGATTTTCGGGTCAAGCCAAAAAATGACAGCCAAGCCTATTTTGCAAAAAGCTCTTTTATGAGGCTTTTGATGTCGCTTACATAAACTGTTTCGGGGCTTTTTTCCGGGGCTAAAACGTGACTGAAACCGAGACTCTGCGCCGTCTTTACGCGCTGCTTAAGTCTGCTTACCGGGCGGATTTCGCCTGCAAGGCTTATTTCGCCGGCAAGAGCAGTAGCTTCAGGGCAGGGAAGGTCTGTCCTTGCAGAATAAAGTGCCGCCGCAAGTGCAAGGTCTATTGCGCTTTCATTAAGACGCACGCCGCCTGCCACATTCACATAAAGATCGTATTCGCTAAGTTTTAGGCCGGACTTTTTTTCGAGAACGGCGGCAACGCGGCTGACTCTTGCCGATTCAATTTTTTCTGAAAAAACACGTGCAATAGACGCTTTTGCCGGTACGGTTAAAGCCTGAATCTCAACCATAAAAACGCGCGAGCCTTCAAAAACAGGCACAATTGCAATTCCGGCAGGCAGCTTGCCTTCGCGCTGTGTAATAAACATTGCGGAAGGGTCTTCTACAGGCAGAAGTCCTGCTTCAGACATTGAGAAAATGCCGAGCTCGTCTACCGAGCCGAATCTGTTCTTTTGTGCGCGCAAAAACCGCACGTCGTCAGAATTGCGCTCAAAAGAGATTACGGTGTCTACCATGTGCTCAAGCGATTTTGGGCCGGCAATTACGCCGTCTTTTGTTACATGCGCTGAAAGAAAAAGCACCGAATCGCGCTCTTTTACCCAAGAGATAAGCTCATTCGAGCAGAATTTAAGCTGGTTCACTGTGCCGGGTACTATACCGGCTTCGGCGCTGTACACAGTCTGAATTGAATCGACTATAACGCACATCGGGTTGAGCGAATTGAGCGCATTGTCAATGTCGTCAAGCCGCAGTGTACAGAGAATGTCTATGTTTTCAAGATTTATCTTAAGCCGGTCTGCTCTTGCCCTAATCTGTGAGGCTGATTCTTCACCGGAAATGTATAGGACTCTTCCGCCGCTTTGAACTGAAGAAGCTGTCTGCAAAAGCAGCGTAGATTTTCCGATGCCGGGTTCTCCGCCTATAAGAATTGCAGAGCGCTTCGTTGCACCGCCGCCTAAAACGCGGTCAAATTCGGTGTTGCCAGTCGAGATTCTTTCACATTCCATCGGGTCTACGGAAGAGAGCGGAACGGGTGTTATTCTTTCTGATGAATCTGGAATTCTTCCATATGGCAGAGAAGATGCACCTGCGTCTTCGGTGTGCTCTTCTAAAGTGTTCCATTCGCCGCATTCAGGGCAGCGGCCAAGCCAGCGCGGCTGCGTAAAACCGCAGTTTGAGCACTTGTATACGACATTTGCTTTTTTCTTTGCCACATCTCACTCCTTAGTATGCGGCCTGTTATTTTTCGTCAGAAGGCTTGTCAGCAAGCTGGTACTTTACCTTGCTGTACGGTGGTACAGAAGAGATAATCCAGACATTGCCGCCTATAATGCTTCCTTTGCCGATTACAGTATTGCCGCCTAAAATTGTTGCACCAGGATAGATTGTAACATCATCTTCGATAGTCGGGTGGCGTTTTTTTGCCTGAAGTTCTTTTTTTACGCTCAAAGCGCCAAGTGTTACACCTTGGAAAATCTTTACATTTTTTCCGATTACACAAGTTTCGCCGATTACTACGCCTGTTCCGTGGTCAATATGGAACGATTCGCCGATTTCCGCGCCCGGGTTGATGTCGATTCCTGTGCGCCCGTGAATGTATTCGGTCATAATGCGCGGAATTATCGGCACACCGTTTTTGTGCAGAAAATGCGCAATGCGGTACACAAGAATTGCCTGCAATCCCGGATACGAGAGAATAACTTCTTCAATGCTGTTTGCAGCCGGGTCGTTCTTCAGTGCGGCTTCTGCATCAAGTCTTGCAAGCCGGCGGATTTCAGGAATGTATTCAACTAAAGAAAGAACTGTCTTCTCTGCAAGGCCAAAGCAGTTTCTTTCACCTTTGTTTTCAGTCTTGCATATGTAGAGCAGTGCTTTCTGGGTTTCAGCTGTGAGGTTGCTTACAAGCCTGTTGACGCGTATGCCTGTTGTGTATTTCAGATTTTCTCTGTCAAGCTTCTCTGCTGTATTAAAGCCCGGGAACACTATATTCTGAAAATCCCTTAAAATATCTTGAACAGTCTGGCGGTTCGGAAAATTTTCAGCTTCAGAGAAATTGATTCCGCCGTAATTCTGGTATGAATCTAAGATGTCATCGACAAGATTGTCTATTGTTTTCATAGGTTGATAATAGCCAATTATGGGGTACTTTTGCAATAATACAGACGGAATAAATGTGGCATAAACGGAAAAATGCAAAAGCTGAATTTGCTACAATTCAAGAGCCCGCTCTCGTCGGATTCCGTTCAGCAAAACGGCTTCACCCCTTCGGGGTTGCAGAGTGTTTTGCTTCTCAAAATCCGCCTACGCGGGCTCTTGGTTGTGTAAATCTTTTTTGCGCATTATCCGTCATTGCTTCGTTTGCAATGGCGCAAGAGTTACTCCACAACAGTCATAGACTTGATGATAATGTTCTGACCGTTGAGGAAAACAGCTTCGCTGCTTACAAGTTCTTTAGCGAGATCTTCATCTATGCTCAAAATGATTTTCTTTGCCTGTACTTTGATAGTGCCGTCCATAACGCCACCTTTTACGCGCATATTTTTCAATAACGGTGTATTAGGCGCATTATGCCAATTCCCATTCATATCACTATAAGCAAGTTCAAATCGGGGGTCTGAGCCTTTCTTTTCAATCAGGAATTCAATCTTGTATCTTGCCGGAGTTGAGCGATAAAATGTTTCGGCTTTTATTCTGTAGACTTCCCAGTTCTTAATTTCTACAGGTTCAGGTAAAAGGTTTTTACCGACAATGCTTTCAATTTTAACCTCGTTCTTTTTGATGAAGTCTGCGCTCAATGGATATTCCTTGCCTTGCGCGCCGTAAATGAACGTATCTACAAGTTCCTCGTCATACCATTTGAGGTTCCAGCAATCGTAATAGCCACTGAACCAGCCGGTAGCTCCTGTAAAATCAGCGTCATTGTGAAACAAAGCAGCGCATGAACGATTTGGTTTAGAAACTTCTGTCATAATATCATTTATCATGTTTATTCGCTCAAGAACCGGCGTATGACGAGATTGTCCTGTTTCTCCAAGATAAACTGGAATATGTTTGGAAAAATACGCCTTGTCCAAAGCGGCAAAAGCCTCCTTAATCTGGGCTTTGACGCCGTCAGTATAATAATCAACCGTTGGCTCTCCGCCCATAGGGTAATGATGGTATGTCGGTATCAGCTTGTTTTTTGCTTTATCTTTTGGAAGCTTAAAATTCTTGTCTGTAATTGTGTACCATCGTGAGCCAATTCCGTTTATCATGATAAAGCGACTGGCATTATTTCCACCTGTTGAGCGGATTGTGTCTACTATCAGCTGGTTGTACTCATTCAGAATAGCATAATCTTTTTTACATGTGGCGCAGTCACCTTTAGGATCAAAACCATGCTCGTCGAAAACATCAAAAGGCTCGTTAAAAGTTTCAAAAATCAGATGTTCGTCATAAGAATTATTAAAAGCCTCCGAATACTGCTTCCAGACAGCTTTTATAAATCTCTCTGATTCTTTCTTGTATTTTTCATTTACATAATAACCGGCATAGTGAACATTTCCAGCTTCAATCTTCTTTTTATACCATTCCAGTTTTGTATGTTCCGCAAATGGACCGCAAAGAATCACGTTCATATCTTCTTCAATGCACCAATCGACAACCTGCTTGATTGCTTTGATATATCGCGGACTTACGGTGTAATCTTTATCCAATATGTGTCCATGTCCGGGATTGGTCTGGAACCTTATTGTTTTGAATCCTTTTTCTTTTATAAAATGAATTTGTTCTTTTGTAGGCTTAGAAAAAGCTGCTAAACTGAAAATATCTGTTCCAAATTCCAGTTCATTTGGACAAGACACAAAAACCATATACTGAAAACCTGCTCCGAGTTTTTTAACAAAATCCCAGGCATTAAGATTTTGGTCAATTGTTGCGGTTTTAGCAGTGTCGATTACAGACGGTTCATCGCAGGCATCAACATCTGTTTTTTGAGGATTGGCAACTTTTTCAAAAGTGATTGATTCAATTACAAACTGTTCATAAGGAACATTCCATGTGCCTCCAATTGAAATTCCTTTCAATTTTTTCTGATTGGCTTTAAGAGGAATAATCATCTCATTAAGGTAAGTCGGACAATAAGTTGTTTTGTCTGCGTCCCAATCAAGCGCAGCATCATCATAATCCAGAACAAGATGGAATCCGTAATCTCCAAGAATCTTATACTTAATGTGTGCAATGTTGTAAGCGCTTATATCAAGCCTGTCAAGCCAAAGGTATACGTTCTTGTTACCGCCCCATTGCAGCTTGTCATTGGCTGTAACTGTTACAGTCTTTGTCGCCTTGTCAAAAGTTGCAGTCTTATCATCATTTATGGCAGGGAACTTACTCAGGTCAACTTCGTAAATATTTGCGCTTTGTGCAAATGTAAATAGTGAAGCAATAAAAAGGAGGGCTGCAATTACTAAAAGCTTTTTACCCCCCCCCCGTACGTTTGTATAGTGTTTTCATAAACAACTCCTCTTAAAAGGTTTAATTACTCTGCAATTATAAACCTAGTTTCCAAAAAAAGCACAAAAAAATCAGCGGAAATTATTCGTGCCGGTTTCGTCAGGTTTTGTCCGGCTTTATCGGACGCGCGGCTCTTCGGTATTACAAAATCATTGAAAAAAACTCAGAAAAACTGCATTTTATTGTTGACAAAATGGCTTTTTATCGTTATTCTCTACAAACTGAATCTGCTTATAAACACTAAGT
>JAEEGK010022994.1_pt1 | contig 13041 bp, 10 predicted proteins | sample 8958771 | NCBI WGS metagenome assembly JAEEGK01 (sample SAMN16246547, study PRJNA631951) | gut metagenome | biome: gut microbiome; feature: rumen; material: SC-attached | host: Bos | place: Iran: Karaj | collected 2018-10 | reverse complement strand
AGGGAAAGTGGTGGAAAAGTATCTTGAGGATCTGAGAGTTGAATTGGACAGAAGAGAAGTGGATGACAGGGAGGGGATCCTTCAGTATTTTGAAGAGATCATCAACGACCGCATCGATAACGGGGAATCGGAAGAAGAGATCATTGCTTCCCTGGGCCCGGCGCAGGAGCTCATGGATGGCATCTATGAGAAAAAGGAGAGGATAGAAAGCAGTCCTTTGGAAAGCGATAAGGAAACGATCGTTTTACATCATATCAGGGATATCGATATCAGCGTGCAGACTTATGACGTGAAGATCATGTCCTGTGAAGGAGACTGCGGAAGACTTGAATACGACAGGAACGGGGATGAGGGACTGGACGTGGAGATCAAGGGGTCTAAGCTTTCGATCGAGCAGAATGTTTCCCTGGGCATCATCGATACGTTCTTTGCCAAGATCTTCCACAATGGATCGGGGTCTTTCGATGGCCATCTTGATATCTGGCTTCCAAAGGAAGAGATCGATGATCTTGAGATCAGCACCGTGAGCGGCGATCTGGAGATCAGTGATCTGTGCGCGGATGAGGTGGAGATCAGCACCGTGAGCGGCGATCTGGCTCTGAGCAGGATGAAGGCCGAAGAGGTGGATCTGAATGTCGTGTCAGGCGATGTGAGTATGGACCATCTGGAGATCGAAGATGGACTGGAGATCGATTCCGTTTCCGGCGATGTGGATGCAAGGAACATCAGCTGTCCGAAGATCAGTGTGACGACGGTCTCCGGCGATGCGGATCTGCTGATCGATGGCGTGAGGAGCGATTATACGATCGATGTTTCCGCGATCAATGACAGCAGGACCCATGCCGGTTCCGGAAAGGGAATACTTTCGTTCAGCACGGTATCAGGTGACATCGACTACGTGTTCAGCGAATGATCGATTCATAAAAAAGACAGGATCCGGAGGGATCCTGTTTAAATATCGAAGATGTTGAGACCGGTCTCTTCATCATGGATTCTTGAGACCGGGATGTCTGTCAGGGTGATGAACATCTCGCAGGTACCGGAGACTCTGGCGTATTTCAGGTGTCCGCCGACGACATTGCCTTCCTGCGAGGCAGCGGAAAGATGGAAGTGGAGATAGGGCTCACCGTTCATCCTGTTGATCGGACCGGAGAGGGATACGACCTCATAGGGTCCGCTGTAGATGTGGTCGTAGAACTTCTTTTCTTCGATGCTGTAGACACAGACACAGAAGTCGTCGATGGCGGCGATGGCGTTGACATAGCCGAAGACGATGTCTTCTTTGGCTGCGATCTTCTTCACTTCTTCGATGATCTCTTCACCGCGGTCGATCCTGGCGATGATGGTGTTGTCTTTTCTGATGTATTTCATATGCTTTTCACCTCTTCTGTTTATTCTAATATTATAATATGTGTTTCGGGATGGCTTGCCTAAAATGCCGTCTTTTGATGGGAAAGTTCAAAGGAGCAATCTATGAATGATGATTACAGAAAAGCGCTGAAAAGAGGAATGCGGACCTATAACCGCTCCCTTGCCAGAGGTGAGGATCCTTATCTTCCGGCTCTGGATGAGATCGTGAATACAAATGGGCTGAGCACGACTTATCTGGGGATCGTGGAGGTCCCGGGCGATCTGTTTGCCGGTACAAAGACCAGGGGCAGACAGAATTCTTTTGCCAGGGACTATATGCCGATCATGAAGGAGGACACGGAGTTCGCCTACAAGTGGTCGAATCTCTACATGGCACAGGTCAACGAGGGGATACGCGATCCGGTCAAATGCTATGAGTATCTGGGCAGATTCTATGTGGAAGAGGGGAACAAGCGGGTCTCCGTTCTGAAGTATCTCGATGTGCCGGCCGTGGTCTGCGATGTCACGCGTATCATGCCCATGGTGGAAGATCCGCTTTATGAGGAATTTCTGGAATTCTACAAGGTCGCACCGACTTATGTCTTTGACTTCACTGTTCCGGGTTCTTATCGGAAGTTTGCTTCCTATCTGAACAGGGATCTCAAGGAAAGATGGATGCGGGACGATCTCAACAGGATACTGGCAGGTTATTATCGCTTTGCGTCCGTCTTCAAGGAAAGGACCGGCGATACGTTCAAGGGCCATATCGGCGATGCCTATCTGGTCTATCTGTCTTTCTATTCACCGGAGTCTCTGATCGACTATCCCAAGAGCGTGCTGAAGTCCCGTGTCCGGGACATCATGCCGGAGTTTTTGGCCGTCATCGAGAAGGGCAAACAGAAGCTGCTGGAGGATCCTTCCCAGGACGTCAGGGAGAAACACGCCTATGAGACGGTCCTGGATCTTCTGAGCGGCCGGATCTATACGACTGAAAAACCTCTGCAGGCAGCTTTCTTCTATCGCGGCGATCCTGAAAAGAGCGCCTGGCTCTATGGCCATGAGGAAGGAAGAAAGGTCGTACAGGATCTCTACGGCGGGATCCTGAAGACGCGTGCCTATGCGGATTACGGCGACGATGAAGCGTTTTCCCTGAAACTGGACGAGGCCGTCAAAGACGGGGCCGATGTCGTTTTCACGTGTTCGGCTGAAGACATCAAGGAGACCCTGCGGGCATCCCTGCGTCATCCGGATGTCCTGTTCTACAACTGCTCCCTGAATGAACCGCACAGGGAGGTGGCGACTTACTACATCAAGATGTATGCGGTCAAGTCGATCCTCGGCGCCTTGGCGGCGATCTATGCCAAGGATCACAAGATCGGCTATGTGGCGCATTATCCGGTCTATGGGACCATCGCCAACATCAACGCTTTTGCGATCGGCGCGGCAATGATCGATCCGGAAGTGAAGATCTATCTGGAGTGGGACACGAGCGAAAACAGCGACTGGCGCAAGTCCTTCTACGAGAAAGGCATCTCTGTCATTTCGGCGCATGATGATTCAGGACCCGACAGGAAAGATGAGGAGCGCGGTCTCTATTGCTACAATGAAAACTCGGAAAGGATACAGCTGGCGGAGCCGGTCTGCAACTGGGGCCGCTATTATGAGCTGATCCTGGAGAACATCCTGAACGGAAAGAATTACAGGGATGATGAGTATGCCCTGAATTACTGGTACGGCATGTCTGCCGGGGTCGTGGACATCAAACTGTCTGATGATCTTCCTTACTATACGGTGAAGCTGATCGATACGCTGAAAGACGGCGTCATCAACAACATGATCGATCCATTCGAGAAGAAGATCGTTTCGCAGGAGAAAGAGATACAGGACATGTATATGACAAGGCTTGCCAATGAGGAGATCATCAATATGGACTGGCTCAATGACAATATCGTCGGTTCGCTTCCAAAGCAGTCGGAACTATCTGATGGAGCGAAGAAGCTCGTGGCGGTCTCGGGCGTTGAAAAGGTCAGGAAGTCATGAAGATACTGGCAGTTTCGGACACCAAGGACAGCGGGCTCTATGACTATTTTTCAAAGGACAAGGTGGATGGGGTAAAACTCATCCTGTCCTGCGGAGATCTTTCGAAGAATTATCTGGAGTTTCTGGTGACCATGGTCAACAAGCCGCTGGCTTATGTCAGAGGCAATCACGATGAAGGTTTCCGCAAGGATCCTCCGGAGGGTTGTGACTGTCTGGAAGATACGGTCCTCGTGATCAACGGGATCCGGATCGCCGGTCTGGGTGGTTCGATGAGATACAAGGATTCCGAGGAGATGTATACCGAGAAGCAGATGGAGAAGCGGGTCCGCAGACTGAAGAAGAAGATCGAAAAGGCGGGAGGTCTCGATATCCTGGTCACGCATGCGCCTCTGAAGGGATTTGGGGATGCGGACGATCTGACGCATCAGGGTTTTGCCTGCGTCAGACAGATCCTGGACCTCTATCACCCTTTGTATCTCATTCACGGTCACATGCACCAGGAGTACGGGAATTTTGAGAGGCAGCGCGAATATGGAGAGACGAGGATCATCAATGCCTGCGGCAGGGTGATCATCGATTTTCCGGATGAGAGGATCGTTCCGGAAGAGAAAAAGAGGAAGAACATTTTTTCAAAGTGGTTTTAAGGATCGTGAGATGAGAAGCACAAGGATGGAGAGGACATGAACAGGACAGCGATCGTGACAGGCGGAAGTTCCGGCATAGGCAGACAGACGGCCTTTTGTCTGAAAGAGATGGGCTATGATGTTTTTGAATTCTCGAGATCGGGAAAAGAGGAAGGCGGCATCTTTCATATCAGCTGTGATGTGACGGTACCTGAGCAGGTCTCTGAGGCGGTGAAGGAAGTCGCCGAAAGACAGGGCAGGATCGATCTGGTGGTCAACTGCGCCGGTTTCGGGATCTCAGGGGCACTTGAATATACGGATATCGCCGATGCGAAGAGACAGTTCGATGTGAATCTCTTCGGTCTCTGCGAGGTCAACAGGAACTGCATCCCGCATCTGAAGATGAGCAAGGGCAGGATCATCAACATCTCCTCGGTCGCCGCTCTGGCGGCCATCCCCTTCCAGGCTTGTTATTCCGCGTGCAAGGCGGCAGTCAATTCTTACACCCTGGCTCTGGCGAATGAATTGAGGCCTTTCAGTGTGAGCGTCTGCGCGATCATGCCTGGCGACACGTCGACCGGTTTTACGGCGGCCAGAAAGAAGGATGTCAGCGGGGATGAGGAATACGGGGGAAGGATCTCCGCTTCGGTGAAAAAAATGGAGAAGGATGAGCAGTCGGGTGCCAGCGCGAAGAGCGCGGCAGACTTTATCTGCCGGATCGCGGCAAAAAAGAAGGTCAAGCCGCTGTACACGATCGGCATGGAATACAGTTTGATCGTCATCCTGCTGAAGGTGTTGCCTTGCAGGCTGTCCAATTATCTCATCGGCAGGATCTATGCATAAAACAGGAATGTGTGTTCCCGTCTTACAGTTGGCGGGTCATTTGGGATATCATTAGAGTATGAAGAATAAGATCGTCGTTGATATCCATACACATACGATCGCCTCAGGCCATGCGTATGGAACTGTAAGAGAAAATGCTTTGGCTGCCAGTGAGATCGGACTGAAAGGTCTGGGAATGAGCGAACATGCCCCGGGTGTTCCGGGTACCTGTGATCCTTTCCATTTCTCGAATCTGAGAGCGATCCCCAGAAAGCTGTATGGCGTGACCATTTACCGGGGCGTCGAGAACAACGTGCTGAATGACGGCACGATGACCCTGCCCGACTGGGTCTTCAACAGGCTGGATTACGGCATCGTCGGCATCCATGGGACCTGTTACGAGGACCAGGGAGCTGAAGGGAACACGGATAATCTGATCGCGTGCATGAAGGATCCGCGGATCTTCTTCATCTCGCATCCGGATGACGGGAACTTCCCGCTTGATTATGAGAGACTGGTACCGGCCGCAAAGGAGCACGGCGTCGCTCTGGAAGTGAACGATTCGAGCATCCGCGGCGGCTTCAGAAAGAACTGTGTCGAGAACATACACACTTATCTGCAACTGTGCATGAAGTATCGGACGAATATCTTTGTCGGTTCCGATGCCCATGATCCGTCTCAGATCGGCTGTTTCGATCACGCGATCGCCATCCTGGATGAGATCGGATTCGATGAGGATCTGATCATCAACAATTCCGAGAAGAAGTTCAGGGCGTTCATCGGATACAAAGGGTAAGCTGTCATATGCGTAGGAAGGTGCTTCAGGCACCTTTTTGTTATGGCTCTGTGTTATGATGCAAGCAAGATCTGTCATGATCGATGGAGGATAAAAAATGATCGTCAGTGAAAGAAGAAAGAAATGTCTGGAAGAACTGAAGAAGAGTGGCCTGGACGGGCTCCTGTTTGCGACAGGTGCCAATCTGCAGTATCTGAGCGAGAGTGTATCCTATTTCTGGCAGCGCAACTGCATGAACGGGATGGCTCCTGTGGCCGGTTCGCACATCCTTCCGGAGGCCATCATCTATATGAACAGGGAGGGCAGGACGACAGTGCTGACGATCCCTTCCAAAAAGGATCACTTTGATACGACAAAAAACGAGATCATCGTAAGCTATATGGATCAGTTCGAAGATGAGCTCAGGCACATCGTCGATGGCAAGAAGATCGGCGTAGGCAGAGACTGTGAAGACTGGTTCAGACGGACGCTGAAGGAAGTGGATCCGGCGATCGAAGTCTGCGGTGCGGAATGGATCTTCGATGATATCCGCCGTATCAAGGACGAAAAAGAGATCGATCAGATGCGTAAGCTGGCTCGATTCACCGATGAGGCGGTGATGTATGTTGTGCGGCACATGCGTGAGGGGATGACGATGTTCGAATGCGAACGAGGGATCATCGATTATGGACTGAGCCATGGCATACAGGATCTTTCCTTTCCGCCGACCTGCGGTTTCAAAACGAGGGATACGGAGAACGCACAGAACATCGAACCTTTTGAACCGGAAAGAAGACTTGTCCCAGGCACGATGGTCGCTTTCGATATCGGCTACATGGATCAGGGCTACTGTTCCGACTGGGGGCGCACCGTGTATTACGGAAAGGCACCGGAACTGGTCCGCAAGGGATATGAGGCTTTGCAGGCTGCCGAGTGTTACATGATCTCTCAGATCAGACCGGGCGTGACAAAGTTCGGACAGATATACAGTTTCATCTGTGACAAGGCTGAGGAACTCGGCTATTATGAGTATCTGCGTTTCAAGAGAGAAGACAGAGGCGGAAACGGTCATCATATCGGAACAGACGTCCATGAAGTGCCTTTCATGAGTTCGGACAGCCAGCTGGTCCTGCAGCCGGGGATGATCTTCTGCAGTGAACCGAAGATGTTTTTCCCGAATGAAGGCTATATGCGGGTCGAGGATAGGATACTGGTGACGGAAGACGGTGCCGAATCCCTGACCCAGTTCCCAAGAGATCTGTTTGAGATCTGAAAAGATAAAAGACCGGGATCATGAATCCACTTCTGATCCCGGTCTTTTATTCCTGTGTTACGGATGATCCTTTTTCCAGATATTGCAAAGCGTCAGTTTCGTTCATGCCGCTGTTTATCAGCAATCTGACCATCCGGGCTCTGAGATCCTCTTCTTCTTTTTTCAATCTGAGCTCTTTTTGATCCAGTTCCTGTTTCTGACTGTTCAGTTCTTCTTTCTGGCTGTTCAGTTTTTCTTTCAGATCGATCAGTTCTTTTTCCTGAACATCCAGCTTCTCTTTCTGATCATTGAGTTCCTGTTCCTGTTTATCAAGTTCCTGAAGTCTGCTGTTCCATTTTTCTTTGTACAGTTCCTCGTTCAGCTCTTTATAGTACTCGTTGGTGGAGAATTCCCATTTTTTGCGTTCCACTTCCTCGTTCCATTCCGTAAACAACATACCGGTCACCTCCGCTCTGTTTCTTTCGATCATTTTCTTTATCCTGAAATCATCGGGCATCTTCATTATAACACTGTCCAGTGCTTCTTCCAGCTTGGCCGATATCTCTCTTTCTTCCCGGATCGTGGAGATCAGCCACGCGTATTCGTAGAGTTCAGGACATTCGTTCAGCAGTTTCGTGTTATGTCCGAAATTGATGTTGATCATTCTGACACGAAGATCCGCATCCCCTTCTATTCCGCCGGCAAAACCGTCAGAAAGATACATGGTCTCTTCATCATCCCTTTCATCCAGTCCGTTATAGAAGACGATGAACCTCGGTGAGGAAAAAAGGATCCGTTTCCTGGCATACAGCGATCTGTTTTCGTTCTCGATATGTCCTTCCAAGAGGCGGGAAAAATAGATCAGCATCCGGATGGGGATGTTGGGAGAGTATGTGGACTGGTGTTCATAGATGTTGACCTGGCCGTCGATGATGAAGGAAACGTCGTTTTTCCTTCCCAGGTAGATGAAGTCATCGATGGTATTGAATTGGATGTCGTTGGGATCTTTGTGATCACTGCCGCTGATCGCGTTATAGAGAGACAGCGCGAATTCCTTGTTTCTGCCGAAGAGGTAGATGAACAGCGTGTCTTTGTAGTTGCGTTTGACCGCACCTTTTTTCCGCTTGCGTGTTTGTGTGATTTCGTTCATGATCAGGACCTCCATATCATGATTTGCGGAAAATCCGTTTTTTCCTGGAGAGGATGACTGATATGATGAACTTTTCTGATCGATCTTGTCTTTTATGTTCCGATCTTAGCCAATTCAGTTCGTGTTTTGCATGACGGGATGATATGTTTGCTCAATGCAAAAGACCGTCGAAATGGATCGGCGGTCTTTCTGCAGAAAGGAACAACATGACATACAAATGAAACGCAAAGGAGACTTTCTTTCTACGATCTTATGATACAGGATGAACTGTACATTTTTTATGCCTGAGTAAATGGCGGATGCCGGGTCAGTGTTATAAGGATACGGAGAATAAGTGTTCCCGTATTTTCGGTCTGTCATACATGATAGAATAATGGATATAGATCGGATGCGATCGGGAGGTAAGGAAGATGAGGACTCTGGTGAAAAACGGCATGATCGTCGATGGTACGGGAAACAGACCTTACAAGGGAGATCTTCTCTTTGAAGATGACAGGATCCTGGAAGTGGCTGAAAAGATCACACAGGATGCTGACAGGGTGATCGATGCGGAAGGATGTCTGGTCTGTCCGGGTCTCATCGATGCCCATTCGCACAACGACTTTTTCTATGACCGCGAGGATGCGGAGAAGTTCTATAGACCGTTCATTGAACAGGGGATCACGACGCAGATCACAGGAAACTGCAGCTTCTCCCCGTTCGGCATGAAGGAAGATACGCCTTATAAGGACAAGATCGGCGGCGGCCTCTTCAATGCGCAGCACCCCGGTTCTTTCCGGCAGTTCAAGGACAGGGCAAAGGGAAACCTCTACGTCAACATGGCACCGCTGGTCGGCAACGGTTCTGTGCGCGCCGGCATGACGGGTTATGATCCGACGCCTTACACGGCTGAACAGATCGAAGAAGAGATGGGATATGTCGATGAGGCGATGCGGGAAGGCGCTTTGGGCGGTTCCTTTGGTTTCATGTATGAGCCGAACCGCTATTCAAAGGATGACGAACTGATCGCTTTCGCCAGGAAGATCGCGGAATACGACGGCATCGTGACGATACATCCGCGTGCCTGTTCGATCGTTTCAGCCGATTATCCTCTGCTGACGAAGAAATCGCATCTGGAGATGGGCCTAGATGAGGCAGTCGATATCATGAAGAGATCAGGCTGCCGTCTTGAATACAGCCACCTGATCTTCACGGGTGCCAGGAGCTGGAAGCTGCTCGACAAGATGCTGAACACTTTCTACAAGGCCAGGAAGGAAGGCTATGATATCGCTTATGACAACTACGTCTTCCATTACGGCGCTTCAGTCATCACGGTCGTCTTCCCGGAATGGTATGCATCGTTATCGGAAGAAGAGAGAGTCAAGCCGATCAACCGTCTGAAACTGTCTCTGACCATCCTGATGTACAGGAAGGTGCTGGGCATCGACTGGGAGGATATGGTCGTCGCCTACATCTCTGATGATCACAAGGAATATGAAGGAAAGACGGTCTTGCAGCTGGCGGAAGAAGAAGGCGTCAAGCCGATCGACATGTATCTGAAGCTGGTCGATCTTTCCAAGCGAAACGGTTCCATCTACCTGGGCAAGTACTACAACGACGAGATCGTGAAGAGGCTGATGGAAGATGAGCTGTCCGTCTTCATGACGGATGCCTGGGTCGAAGAGAAGGGCCTGCAGAATATCGCCGCTTTCCAGACTTTCCCGCAGTTCTTCGTCCTGGCGAAGCGCTATGGCATGCCGTATGAGCGGATCGTCCGCAAGATGACCGGTGCGACGGCGGATCGTTACAGACTGGAGAAGAGGGGCTATCTGAAAGAAGGTTACAAGGCGGATATCACGATCATCGATCCGGATAAGATCAGGGTCGATGAAAGCGTTCCTGACTTCAAGCCTGAGGGCATCGAACATGTCTTCATCAATGGCAGACAGGTCATGGATAAGGAGACTTATATCAGCTCAAAGGCCGGTGAACTGATCCTGAGAAAAGGAACGCAGGCATAGGAAAGGAGAAAGGGATCATGGTGATCGTTCTGGCATGCGTTTTTCTGGGTGTCTGCGCTTGCGGCTGTTGTCGTGAAGAAGACGATGATCGATGAGGAGCCGGGAAGCAGAACGGTGTCGTACATCGTCACAAAAAAGAGGATGGCGAAAAGAGCGTCCATCCGCTGCATTGAAAAATAAAAACACCTCTGACCGTTGAAAGATCAGAGGCGTTTTCTATCATTCCGCTTTGAAGTTGTAGACCGGTCTGATGATCTTGATGATCTCTGCGGTCGGAGCGATGTTTTCAACGATCTCGTCCATGCCTTTGTAGGCCATCGGGCTTTCGTCCAGGGTCTTCATGGTGGCGGTCGTCGTGTAGATGCCTTCCATCTGCTTCCTGTATTCTTCCAGGGACAGCGTTTTCATGGCCTGGCTTCTGGACATGAGACGTCCGGCACCGTGCGGAGCGGAACAGTTCCAATCCGCGTTGCCTTTGCCGATGCAGATCAGCGAGCCATCCGCCATGTTGATGGGGATGAGGAGCTTTTCGCCTTTCTGGGCAGAGACGGAACCTTTTCTGAGGATCATGTTCTCCGTGTCGCTGTAGTTGTGGATGGTCGTGAACTGATCGGTGACAGTGAGTCCCATGCCTTCGATGATGATGTCCATCATGGTCTTCCTGTTGATCATGGCAAACTCCTGCATGATCTTCATGTCGTGGATGTAGTCGTCAAAGAGTCCGCCTGTGACGTAGGAGAGTTCTTTCGGGATGCCGGTGACAGCATCCTTTTTGATCTCCTGGAACATGGATCCGATCTCTTTTTCTTTTCCTTGCGACTTGAGAAGGTCTATCTTTCTGCGTATCTGTTCCTTGTATAAACCATTGACCTGCTTATAGGCGAGGTCCTGATAGATATCCGCCACTTCTTTTCCCAGGTGTCTTGAGCCGGAGTGTATGACGATGTAGAGGTTCCCTTCATCATCTTTATCGACTTCGATGAAGTGATTCCCTCCGCCAAGCGAACCGAGAGCTCTGAGTTCCTTTTCCAGATGTCCGACCCTGCTGATGCATCTCAGATCGGACACATCGATCAGATCGGCGTTGGGATGTTTGCTGTCTCTGATGTTCATGCCGGAAGGTATCTTTTCTTTGATCAGCTGATCGAGTTTTTCAAAATCGATCTCCTTTTCTTTGATCATGGCTGTTTCCATGCCGCAGCCGATATCGACGCCGACCATGTTCGGTGTAACGGCACCATGAAGAGTCATGGTCGTTCCGATCGTGCAGCCGGCTCCGGCGTGGACGTCCGGCATGATCCTGATCCTTGCGCCTCTGTATATCTCCATATCGCAGATCGTCTGCAGCTGTTCAAGAGCCTGGTCTTCAACGGTGGAAGCATAGACGATCGCTTCGTTGCATTTTCCTTTGATCGTGTACATCGTTTTCTCCTTTCCTTAAGACACGGCACCCGCGGGTGAATCGTTTCCCGCTGAATGATGGTGATCTGTCTGATGCTGCAGGTGCCGTTAGACAAGACGTTGTTTCCTGCCGGATCCGGGCCGGCGTCTTTCTGATCTTTGATCAGATGCTTGGCACCCGGCTGAGGAAAGTCTGCTGAAAACGTCTTTTCCAGACACCGTTTGTCTGATGAACAGTCAGTTCTTTTGCTGCTGAAGGTGTCTGTCTTTACGATCTCATCTTATCAGCATCTTTTCTTAAGAGAAATTGTCAGATGAGGAAAATATTTGACCACCATATATTGAGAAAAATAAAGATTAGATTTAATAAAATGCTGAATTTTTTGACCACTGATAGTGTACTATTGACTTATAGAGGCGTGAAAAGATGGAAGAAAAGATCAAGATCTACATACCGGAGAGTGTCAACAGGATCCTCATGAAGGACATGGAGCGTTTCGAATTCTATAAAAGGGACGGTTCCCTGAACAGGAACGAGTTTTACAACAACCTGATCGTCAACTATTATGAACAGTTTGAAGAGGATCAGAGCGCGATCTTTTCCCATGTGCAGGATTCCATCAGACAGCGCAGCGGCATGAAGGAGCAGGACATCAGTGATATCGCCGCCGATATCCTGCATTATGTCGACAAGAGGACTTATCAGCTGGACGGGGAGAAATTCGATACGGCGATCGCGATGAAGCCGACGAAGAAGTCGGCGGATGATATCGGCTATATCCAGGATTGTCTGCTGGGCAATTCGACACTGTCCAGTTATTTCCGCAAGATGTTCGCTTCATATGCGCTCCTTCCGCAGGACAGACGCGAGATGATCGTTTTCCGGCAGAATTTCGATCTGGTCAATGAGGCGATCGAAAAGGACAGGAAGATCTACTTCACGACAGTGAACAGCGATGCCGCCCACATCGTTTCTCCATATAGGATCGCCAACTCCAAGGAGGAACTTTTCAATTATCTTCTGTGCACATACAACGGCTCTCCCTACAGTTTCCGCATGAGCAGGATCAAGCAGGTCAAGATCCTCAATGAGGCAAGGGATCTGTCGGAGCCGTTCATCGAGGTCTTCGACGCCATGGCAGAACATGGTCCTCATTATTCCTATGAGATGAAGAAACTGCATCAGCCCATCAAAGTGAAACTTGGCGAGAGGGGGCGGAAACTGTACCGGTCGATGTATCTGCACCGGCCTCAGTATTTCAAGGTCGAGGGAGATGTCTACTGGTTCGACTGTCCGAGGTCGCAGGCTTTCCAGTACTTCTCCAGGCTTGGCGGCAATGCCCTTGTGCTGGAACCGGAGGATCTCAGGGAAGACATCCACAGGTTTTTCGTCCGGGCGGAAAGAAGATACGCAAAGACAAGGAAAGAGGCTGCGGAGGATGAGGTGAAGGAGGATGGCCTTCTGATCTGACCATCCGTGAGCGTCGTTCTTGGAATGGCACTTGCGGCGTGCTATACTGCGTTTAACTGAAAAAAGAAAGGGGATCATATATGATCATCAGAAACGGTTTGTTACACGATGCAGTCAGGAGGGAACCTTATCTTGCGGATATCCGCGTGGAGAATGG
>JAEEGK010022992.1_pt1 | contig 13041 bp, 13 predicted proteins | sample 8958771 | NCBI WGS metagenome assembly JAEEGK01 (sample SAMN16246547, study PRJNA631951) | gut metagenome | biome: gut microbiome; feature: rumen; material: SC-attached | host: Bos | place: Iran: Karaj | collected 2018-10 | reverse complement strand
CCTACAATGGAATGGGCAAGCGTGTTGCGGTAAAAAATCCTGAAGAAAAGATTGAGTACTTACTTGACCTTACAAAAGATTACCATAACATGCTAGAACGCTCAGTTAATGGTGAAATTGAAAGCTATATTTATGACAGCAACGTAGTTTCAATGTCAAAATCAGGTAACGATTACTTCTACATGTTAGATGAGTTAGGAACCGGTATGTACTTAACAGGTACAGATGGATTTGCTACATCAACTTATGCTTATGATGAGTTTGGTAGAAATCTAAATCCTTTCACAGGTAAGAGAGAAAAGCCAGCGTACACAAAGCAAGGTAATATCCTTCAGCCACTGGCATTCACAGGCTATCAGCATGATGAAATGACAGATAGCTATTTTGCTCAGGCTAGGTACTACAATAGTAATATAGGTAGATTTGTTTCAAGAGATGCTGAACGATTTAAAAATATTGTCAGGAACGAAACATTAAACATATACGAATATTGTTTAAATAATCCAATAATCAGTGTTGATTATAATGGACATGAGATTAAGCCAGATTATATAGTAGAAGGTGTAGAGGCTCATATATTTTTAGAAGCTTATGCCTTAAAGGAGTTTGGTCTTACTAATTGTGGGGTAGAATACCCTATTGAAGGAGGCTCATTCCATGGAAATGGAAAATATGGATATGCTGATATAGTTATTTTTGACGATGCGATGGCGGAAATATATGAGATTAAGCCCGGAAGCTATTCGGTAACAGGTCCTAATCATTCTATCGCATTGGCTCAGTTAGGCAAATATGTAAGAGCTTTTAATGATGCGAAGTATACAAATACAGATAGAAGGAATGCGTTAGGTGCAATCGAAGGGCAGTCATATAATGAGGTGTTTCAAGTGGCAATACCATCAGTTTATAAGCCAGGAAAATATATTGTGTATAGGACCTATGGTGATGGTTTAATAATATATGATTATCAAAAAACGGTTCCAGATAACTGTGAAGTTAAGAGTGTTGAAAAAGAAGCTGTGTTAAAATCAATGCAATATTATTTGCATATATCTGATGAAACTATGGAAAAAATATTGGTAGGCGGTGCTATTATTTCCACAATAGCTCTAACTGCAGCATTAGTTGCATTGGTGTTAGATGATGCATCTGGATTTGGAACGATAGATGATGCGGCAGTGCCGATTGTCACTGAAGAATTGAAAGGGTTTATATTGTATTTGATTGAATACTTTGGATTTAGTCAATCGTTGCCGCCATGTTTACAGTGATGAGTGAAATAATTCATAGATTATAGCTTATGAGAGGATAGAATTTATGGGAATAAAATATAAGAAGATAATTGAAGAAATAATGGGAGAAGAGGCTAGAAGAAGAGGATATAAAATCGAGGCTGGTGTAGGATTGTTGGTAACTAGACAATTGGCGATTTTTAGTCGCGTGGACGGAAAAGGCCAACATTTTATAATTACTAAAAATTTATTAGAGGAAGGCACTTTGTATTTGGATTGTGGGCAAAGAATATCTTCTTATTATACAGATGAAACCTCATTTCGAAAAAGCATCAGTGAGTTTAATGAGTTTATGTTAGATGAGGGATATAAATATTTAGAAAAGAAATTGGAAGAAAAACACTTTACCCACGAGGATAGTGAATATGTAAAAAAGAATTATAAAGAAATTGCGATTGAGTTGTTAAAGGCAGGAGTTGTAATTGATAAAGATAACCTTAAGGATTCATTTGAATCATTATTCGAATTATTAGAGGAAGCTTTTTCTAAAGACTGGGATAGTGCTATAGATACGATGTATGCAGTTACAGCAGGGATAACATATTTGTTGGTAGATAATATTTTTCCGATAGAGATTATAGACTTTGATGATACTTCTTTCTATTATTTGAGCAGGAAAGATGGACTTCAATTTACTTTTTCAGAATCGCCGTTACACATGGTATATGCAACATATAAATTAAAAAATATGGAACCTTTTTTAAAAAAAAGAATACGATGTTTTTTCACTGAGGAAGAATTAAAGGAAATTGGAATATAATAGAGATAGACGTATACCTACTAGTATGATGCAATCGGAAGATTAACACAGTCGAGCTTAAATGGACAGGTGAAGTCTGCCTACGAATATGATGCCTTTGGAAATAGAACAAGCTTGGTAGAAGACGCTGCCAAGACCTCATACACATATGACATCTTAGATAGACTAGTTGAAGCAAAGGAATTAAATGCTGATCAGATTATCGTAAAGACGTATGAATATGATAAACGAGGAAACCAGACAAAAGAGTATGTAGATGGTCTCTTACAAAAGACCTTTACTTTTGATGCAACAAACATGTTGTCAAAAGTTGTAGATACAAAAAAAGGAGAGCTTGAGAATCATTACAACGGTCTTGGGTTTAGGGTGGCTTCAAATCGTCCTGAAGAAAAGATAGAATATTTATGTGATCTTTCAAGAGATTACTATAACCTCTTAGAGCGTACAATAAACGGTGAGACAGAAAGCTTTATCTACGATAACAACGTAGTTAGTATGTCAAAAGCAGGACGCAATTACTATTATTTGCAGGATGAATTGGGAAGCCCTATGTACATGACAGGTACAGATGGCATGACCGTGTCATCATATGCATTTGACGATTTTGGACGTAACATAGATCCACTTACAGGAAAACAAAGGAATCATGATTACGCCACAAATGGAAACATCATCCAGCCATTTGCTTTCACTGGCTATCAGGAGGATGAGGTATCAGGCCTTAAGTTTGCACAGGCAAGATACTATGATGCAAAGACCGGAAGATTCCAGTCGGAGGATAACGTAAAAGGATTTATATCTAGTCCATTTTCGTTGAATCATTATGGATACTGTTTTGGAAATCCGATTGAATTGCTTGATAATGATGGAAACATACCTAAATGGATTAGTAATACAGGAAGAACTGTTAAGAAAGCAGTGAATACAGTAATAAATAAGATTGGTGGTGCTAAGATTACTATTGAAGAGGCAAAAACTGAAACGGGAGCACAATATTCTTTTACGGATGAATATGGTGGATCTTTATTTGTATGGAATTCGACACCTAGTGATGTATATAAAGCATATTCTTACAGCTTTAATCCATCTATAACAATACCTTTTATAGATGTTAAAACTGGTGCGAGCATTACAGTTAGTAAAGATATAACACAGTGGAGTGGAAGTATAAACTGTTCAAAAGATTATACAGATGAAAAAGGTAAGGCAGTAACGGCTTCTATTGGATACCAACTGAATAATGAGGGGTTTAAGAAGTATATTTCTGAATCTGCTTCGGCAACAATAGAAGGTATAGAATCACATGGACAAACTTTACTACCTGATCATAGATATAAGGAGACAATTAAAGTATCGGAGAAGAAAGAACTGTCAGATAAAGCTAAGGTAGCTATTGCAACAGGTGCAATTATAGCAAGTACGGTGGTATTTGTACTTACGATAGTAGATGATGCTACTGGAGTTGGAGTTGCTGATGAACCATTAGCTGGAGGCGCATTAGTAGTGATAGAAGAAGAAGCAGGAGAAATATCTGAGATTTTATCACCATATTGGAATAGCTTTATGGAAAAAATTTTATCATTTGGAATACTTGATACGATGCCTCCTTGTTCTCAATAGCATAATAGAAGGGTAAAGAATTAATGAAAAAAGTTGGAAAAATATTATTAATTTTATTGGTTTTGGTTGTAATCGTGTTTATAGCAACATTATTATTTGTTGCCGATGACCCGAAACCAGTTAAAGATGTTGAGCATAATATGAGTTTGACAGTTACAAACGATGGGGATTATGAACGGGAAAAAAATAATATTACGCAATTTAGGTATTATGATAGTAAGGAGGAAGCGCTAGGAGACTTCAGCGCAATTAACAATAATATTCACCAATATAATGCGAATGAATTAACCTATATAGGCGAGTATAAAACAAATTCTTTTGACAGATTGTTTTACATGATTCCGGATAAGCAGCCTGGCGGATATGGTATTTGTTGTTATGATATTTATATAGAGAATGAAAAGTTTTCGCAGTTAGTAAATTATTATACAAAAGTTTGTGATGGTGTTTTTCCGGGAGCTTACTATGATTGTGCGGATTCAGTCGCGGAATCTATTTATTATGAGTTACATCCAATCATCGATGGTAATAAATTTGTATACTGTGGATTCTGGGATAATAAAAAAGAAATAGAATCATTAACGGTTTGTGGGCAAAAAGTTGATATAATTAAAAGCTTAAAGTTTTCAGATGGTAAGTCTACATATATGTGGATTATAAAGCTTGATGACATCAAGCCGAAGATGCAGACAATAGAGGGGAAACTAACTTATGGAAAGATGGAAGAAGCGCTTGATATAAAATACATTCCTGTGAAAAAGAAAAAGTAACGTTATTTATTAAGAATGACGACCATACTATATTAGATGGCTGCGGTGGAAGTTGGTTCTCCTTAATAATTACATTGAGAGATAACATATATGAAAATAATTAAAGGTGTAATATTAGCTACATTTTTGCTATTTATAATAATAACTGTAGTAGTTATTAAAGAGCACAAGAACAAACCAGTAACTAATGAAAAAATAGTTACGCGAAACACTAAAATAATACTGTATAGCGAAAAGATGGTTATGTCAGATGTTATATCAGCCAAAGAAAGTGACATAAATTGGCATAATAATATCGATGAAGCATTTGAAGATGAGGATTTTGAATTATATGATGATAAAGTTCTTTTTGCGCAGTTTGAGAATGACTATTTGGTTAGAAGATTTTATTACTCACCCAAGCAACATACCGGTAAATCAGCTATTTGTTTAGATGTTATTAAGAAAAACGGGTTATATTCAAATGCAGTATTTTATGGAGAAGTTTTAATTAATCAATATGAAATTATCGATTTCAAGTATAACTGTGCGGATAATGTTGCGGAAGGTTTATGGGCTAATTATCTTAATGTTATTCCATTTTATGAAAACCATGCAGTAGATTGTTTTGGCTTTTGGAGTAATGAAGATGATTTAAAAAACGTAACTATCGAAGGACAAAGTCTCAATGAATTTTATGAGTTAAAATATGATGATGGTACGTCATATGTAATGTGGAAACTTAGTCTAGATGATGTGCAGGATAAGCTTAAGTCTATTAAAGGCGATGTGACTCCTGGTGTAATCATAGAGACATTGGATATAAAATCAAAGGAAGCAAATTAAATTAAAAGGGAGAAGAGAATTAGCTATGCCAAAAGAAATTTTAATGGATACGGAAGTATTTACAGCAATTGAACAAGATATTATTGCTACAGCAGAAAATTGCAAACTAGAGGAGGCAGAAATTGGTGATGCAAGGCTGATTAGTGGAACCAATATTATGTCTGCTTTAAAGGGTAGTGCTGTTGAGTTAAATGACCTAATGGATAAATACAAGGATCACTCAATGACGGTTTTACCTAATTCTTTAGAAAATCTAAAACAATCCATTATTAATGCTGATAAGAATGCAGCAGATGCTTTAGGATTTTTAAGTGGAAAGTAGGAGAAAATTATGGCAAAGAATAGCAGTATGGCTGGAGAATATCGAGCTGAGATAGGAAGGCTTGAGATTCAAATTCAGAATTATCAAAGGATGATTGACGAATTAAATAGTAAAAGAGGAAGAATAGTTGATGAGCAGAGAAATATATCAGCTATTAGCAACAGTGCAAGATTATATGATTCTTCATGTTCAGATACCTGGCGCGGCGAGACAAATAATCAGATGCAAAACTTCCAACAGGATATGGCAGGCCAAGTCTCTGAAAAATTATCATCTGTAGACGCATTATTAGGTGATATCGGCAACGCAATACGTCGCCTTCAGGAGTTGATTGAAGATCGTAGGCGTGCTATAAGCAGACTGCGGAGTATGATTTAGCAAGGCTTCAAATTTTACCCTTGCTTTTTAACTTATGTCTTGGTATATTATTGGAGCGTGGTTCCACGCTCTATTTTTTTTTCGTTTATTTTCCCAGTTAGTTCTTTTTAAAAGAATATGACTTACGAGCAGTTTAAAACTGATGTAGTTGCCAGGTTGGAGCACCAGCTTGGGGATATGGGGCAGGTATATGTAGATTCCGCTCTTAGGTACAATGGTGTTGTTAGTGATAGGCTTACTATTAAGCATGAAGGCTGTAATGTTTCGCCTACTATCTACTTAGAGCCGTACTTTGATGCTTTTAAACGTGGAATGAATTTAGATGAGGTTTCTGAGACTATTGTATCTAATTACAATAAGCGTAAGGGCCAGGGATTCTTAGATACCAGCTTTTTATTTGACGACTACAAGACTGTCAGTTCCCAGATTATTTTTAAGCTTATCAACAAAGAGATGAATGCTGAATTGTTGAAGAATACGCCCCATGTTAATTACCTGGATTTGGCTATCGTATTTTACTACTATATGCCAGACCTTAGCGTGGCAGATGGCGTGGGTTGCATCATGATTCAAAATGAACATGCCGCCCTTTGGAATGTTACCGTGGACGATTTGATGAAGGATGCCATGGAAAATACTCCAAGGATTATGGGGCTAAAGATTCAGGGAATTCTCTCGACTATATGTGAGTATATTGGCGATAGCAACCTTATGGAATTTGCAGAGGTGGAGGATAGGGATACTCCAATTTATGTTGCTACTAATAAGTTAAAGAGCAACGGAGCCGCTGTAATTTTGTATAAGGATACGCTAAAAGCCTTGGCAGCCAAGTTAAAATCGGACTTGTATGTAATTCCATGTTCCGTTAACGAGGTAATTATCGTGGAAGCGATAGAGGGGATATGTGTTGACACAACCAGATTGAAAGAGATGATATATCAGGTCAATCGAGAGGAGATTGCTAAGCAGGAAGTGCTTTCTGACAATCTCTATATGTACTCTCGAACGACCGATGAGTTGTGTATTGTAAATTAGAGACTAATAAGCTTTAAGCCTTTTCCAAAGGTTGGTGGTATAGTCTAGTGTTTCGTTGTCGTAGGCTTCGTAAAGCTTGCAGCGACTGAGTGTTTCCTTGGTAGGAAATACTGTTTCGTCAGCTAAGGTTTCAGCATCTTCGTGTGCAGCAACCTTGGTGTTTGGCGAAGCATACCAGACATACTCAAAGTTTTCGGTGGCGGCCTCCTCTTGGCACATAAAGTCAATCCACTTCATGGCAGCATCATAGTGCTTGCATGTACGTGGAACAAACCAGGAATCAATCCACAGGTTGCCACCTTCCTTTGGAACTGTGTAGGCCAAATCTTCATTGTATTCCATACCCATGGCAGCTTCTCCGGAATAGCAAACAGCCATGGCCGCATCCTCAGAAATCATGCACTCGTAGGTTTCATCCTGCAGGTATGCATATATCAATGATTTCTCCTTGCAGAGCAAATCGTAGGCTTCCTTAAGCTCCTTGGTATCAGTGGTGTTTATGTCGTAGCCCAGCTTTTCAAGGGCAACCATAAAGGCGTCGCGCTGAGAGTTAATCATTACAATCTGATTGCGATAATCTGGATTCCAAAGACAATCCCAGGATGACACAGTGTCTTCATCCACCATTTTGGTGTTGTAAAGGATACCAACAGTGCCGTAGAAATAAGGCACGGTATATTGATGGGTAGGATCAAAAGCAGCAGAGGCTTCGATGATATCCTTATCTATGTTGCCGTAGTTGGAAAGTGTGCTGTAGTCGATAGGTATGAGCTCGTCCTCAAGACGCATGGTTTCAATCATGTAGTCCGAGGTGCAGATTACATCATAGTTGATGGAGCCGGCCTTGTACTTGGCGTACATGTCCTCAACAGATTCATACTCCTCGTATTTAACGGTGATACCCGTTTCTTCCTGAAATCTCTTAAGCACATCACTTTCGATATATTTTCCATAGTTTAAGACCACAAGAGTGTCCTTGTCCTCGGCATCTGAGCCACAGCCTGTAAATCCAAAAAGGGAAGTGGCAGTAAGGCCTGTAATAGTAAGAAGGCTTAAAAATTTATTTTTCATTTTTAACGACCTCCTTTCTTGCAGAACCCTTAAAGTTAATCACCAAAAGCAGTACAAATGCCAAAAGGAACAGGATGGTAGACAGGGCGTAAAGCTCTGGCTGGATACCCTTTCTAAGCTGAGTGTAAAGCATGGTAGAAAGTGTATTGACACCGGCACCCTTGGTAAAGTATGTGATTGTAAAATCATCAAGTGACATGGTAAGAGCCATTAAAAATCCAGACAAAACACCAGGGAAAATCTCTGGCCAAACCACCTTGTAAAAGGCGTACATAGGAGTGGCACCCAAGTCTGTAGCCGCCTCAAAGCAGGCCTCAGAAAGGGACTGAAGTCTTGGCAATACATTAAAAATTACATAAGGCACAGAAAATGCTATGTGAGCAAGGATTACAGAAAACTCCCCAAGTGGAGTAAACCTTGTAAACAAAAGCATCAGTGAGATACCGGTAACGATGTCTGCATTTAAAAGCGGAATGTTGGTAGCTCCAAGCATGATAGCAGCGTGGCGTTTTTTCATGTAGTGAATACCGATGGCTGCCGATGTGCCAAGTACTGTTGCAAGTATAGACGATGTAAGTGTGATTTTTATTGTGGTACCAAGTGCCTCCATGATGTTGTCGTTGGAAGAAAGGCTTGCATACCATTTTAAGGTAAATCCGCCCCAGACAGTTCTAGACATAGAGTCGTTGAAGCTTAGGACGATAAGCACCAAAATCGGTGCGTACAAAAACAAAAATATAAGTGCAAGATAAAGAGATGAAGCACCCTTTTTAATTTTACTCATACAGGCATACCTCCATTCTCTGAATCATCGACTTTGTTCATAACCGACATTGATAAAAGCACAAATATCATCAGTATAATAGAAAGTCCTGAGCCCAGGTTCCAGTTGCGGGCAAGGGTAAATTCCTGCTCGATAACATTACCTATCAAAAGGACCTTGCCACCACCTAAAAGGTTGGAAACAACGAATGATGAAAGTGCTGGTACAAATACCATAATGATTCCTGAAATAATGCCGTCCCTTGAAAGTGGCAGAGTAACCTTGGTAAAGGTTGTCCACCAGTTGGCACCTAAATCGGCTGCCGCCTCAACAACCTGATCGTTGATTTTGGAAAGGGCATTATATATTGGAAGAATCATGTAAGGCAAAAAGTCGTAAACCATTCCAAGTGTAACTGCAGTCTCGGTGTAGAGAATGTGCAGAGTTGGAAGGCCAAGTGTAGACAAAATGCTGTTTAAAATTCCGTTGTTAGAAAGGATGATTTGCCATGCAAGAATGCGAAGCATAAAGTTCATCCACATTGGAAGAATAAACAGGAAAACCACAAGCCCCTTGTTGGTAAGCTTAAGGTTGTGAAGTATAAGTGCAACCGGATATGCCAAGAGCAGACAAATGGCAGTTGTAAAAAAGGCCACACGAATAGACAGCCAAAGTGACTTCAGATGTACCGGATCTGCTATGGCTGTAAGGTTGGATAGAGTAAAGCTTCCTGCGTCGTTGGTAAGTGCATATCCCAAAATATATAAAAGTGGAAGGATAGTGCATATCAATACCCAGATAGCATAAGGCATGGCAAGGAAGCTGGTGCGCATTCTATTAATCATCTTCCTTTAATACCTCCTCATCCTCTGATTCTGGTTTGTTCATTATTTGAATGTTAAATGGAATTACATTTAAGGATACCTTCTGGCCCACCTCAAAATACTTGGTGGTGTGAACCAGCCATTCGTATTCGCCGCACTGCACATCAAGCTCGTAGTGAACACCCTTAAACAGGCAGTCAGTGATGACACCATCCATAAAGCCCTTGCCAGGTGCATCAAGCTCCACATCCTCTGGACGGATAACCACGTCAACCGGCTTCATAGTGCCAAAGCCCTTATCAACGCAAGGCACCTGAACGCCAAGGAAGGATACAAGCTCATCCTTAATCATGATGCCCTCGATGATGTTGCTTTCTCCGATAAAGTCAGCAACAAAGGCATTTTCTGGCTCATTATAAATATCCTCAGGAGTACCAATCTGCTGGATATAGCCCTGGTTCATAACCACGATAGTGTCGGACATGGTAAGGGCCTCCTCCTGATCATGAGTTACATATAAGAAGGTAATGCCAAGCTCCTGCTTGATTTTCATAAGCTCGTACTGCATGCTTTGACGAAGCTTTAAATCAAGAGCTCCAAGAGGCTCATCCAAAAGCAGTACCTTTGGCTCATTTACAATAGCTCTTGCAATGGCAATACGCTGTTGCTGTCCACCAGAGAGAGAATCAATGCTGCGCTTTTCAAAGCCATCAAGGTTAACAAGCTTAAGGGCGTACTTAATCTTGTCGTTGATATAGTCCTTGGATTTCTTTTGAATCTTGAGACCAAAGCCGATGTTTTCCTCGATTGTCATATGTGGGAAAAGTGCGTACTTCTGGAAGACAGTATTAATAGGACGCAGATTGGCTGGCAAGGCTGTAATGTCATTTCCATTAAGATAAATCTTGCCTGAATCCGGCTTCTCAAATCCTCCCAGTAGACGAAGAGTAGTGGTCTTGCCACAGCCCGATGGACCAAGCAAAGTAACGAAGGTATTTTCCTTGATATAAAGGTCCAACTCGTCTAAAATCAGTTGTTTTTCATAGCTCTTTGATACATGGTCGAATTGTATAAATTCCAATCCTTTATCCTCCTAATTAAGTAAATTTATGATTATACAAAAAAGAGCTCCGAATCAGACTCGAACTGACGACCCCCTCATTACGAGTGAGGTGCTCTACCAACTGAGCTATCGGAGCATTAACTTAGATTCTAGCAGGTATAGCCCACAAGAAACCTATTCTTTTACGCGACACCTATTTTAATATAATGGGGGTAAAAATACAATTAAATTGTTGAGAAACTAGCGTCTTTTTATTATAATGACATTTGTACTAAAAATTGATTTACAAGGAGTATTTCTTATGAATAATAAAAGACCAGCTAGAGCATCAAAGTTTGATATCAGAGATTTCTTTTCACGAGACAATTTACCACTTATCAGTCTCATAGTTCTTGGCATTTATGCCCTTGTAGCTATTCTTGTTTCAGGCTTTGTACTTCAGATTAACTTTGTAGTAGTTTGTGCTATGGTTGTTCTCGAGGCAGCTCTTGGAGCATGTCTCAACAAGATACCACTTTGGATTCACGGCCTTGTTTTCATTGCTGAGATAGTTCTTGGCATCATGGCTTCACAGGTTGTATTTATGATTCTCATGGTATTTGTTTATGTTTTAGCTATAGCATTTTTATTTATTTGGACCAATCATGAATAAAATAAATTATCAAAAAGAGCTAGACAAATTAATAGCATCACTAGAAAAAGAAGGCCCAGTGCCTTCTTTATTACTACATAGCTGTTGTGGGCCTTGTAGCAGTTATTGCATCGAGTATCTGTCCAACTATTTCAACATAACTGTTTTTTACTACAACCCAAACATTTACCCTGACGAGGAGTATTACCACAGGGTTAAGGAGCAGCAGCGTTTTATCAATGAGTTTCCAACAAGGCATCCCGTTTCCTTTATAGAGGGTGATTACGACACCGACAGCTTTTATCAGATGGCCAAGGGTCTTGAGAATGAGCCTGAAAAAGGAGCCAGATGTCTCAAGTGTTACGACCTTCGTCTTAGGAGGACGGCAGAGGTGGCAAAAGAAAAAGGATTTGACTTTTTTGCTACAACACTTACAATATCCCCAATGAAAGATTCTCAGGTGCTCAATGAAATCGGCCAGCAAATCGCTGGTGAAGTTGGCGTTAAATGGCTGGTCAACGATTTCAAAAAGCGGGAGGGCTACAAGCGTTCCACTGAGCTTTCAAAGGAATACGACATGTATAGACAAGATTATTGCGGCTGCGTTTTCTCCCTTAGAGAAAGGCAAAAGCAAATAAATAACACAACACCAATTTAGACACAGGAGGATTAGTTATGGCACAGTTGTGGGGCGGTAGATTCACTAAGGCTACCGATCAGATGGTATATGATTTCAACGCGTCAATCAGCTTTGACCAAAAGCTTTTTGCACAGGATGTTAGGGGCAGCAGAGCCCATGTCAAGATGCTTGCAAAGGTTGGCGTTATTACAGAGGCAGAGCGTGATGAAATCCTTAAAGGGTTAGATGGCATCGAGGCAGATGTTAATTCAGGCAAGCTTCAGATTACATCCGAGTACGAGGATGTCCACAGCTTTGTAGAGGCTAATCTTATAGATAGAATAGGTGACCCTGGCAAAAAGCTTCACACAGGCCGCAGCCGTAACGATCAGGTTGCCCTTGATATGCGTCTTTACACTCGCGACGCAGTTGAGGCTACAACAGAGGATGTTAAGCATCTTCTTGGCACAATCCTTGGCATCATGGAAGAGCACATTGACACAATCATGCCAGGCTTTACACACCTTCAAAAGGCACAGCCTATCACACTTGCTCACCACATGGGAGCATACTTCGAGATGTTCAAGCGTGACGTGCTTCGTCTTCAGGATATCAGAGAGCGTATGAATTATTGTCCACTTGGTTCAGGTGCCCTTGCCGGTACCACATATCCATTGGATAGAAATATGACAGCAGAGCTTCTTGGCTTCTACGGTCCAACAGCCAACTCTATGGATGGCGTTTCGGACAGAGATTATCTCATTGAGTTTTTATCAGCTCTTTGTACAATTCAGATGCACCTTTCTCGCTTCTCAGAGGAGGTTATTATCTGGAACAGCAACGAGTATCGTTTTGTAGAGATAGATGACGGTTTTTCAACAGGCAGCTCAATAATGCCTCAAAAGAAAAACCCAGACATTGCAGAGCTTGTACGTGGTAAAACAGGCCGAGTTTACGGTGCCCTTACATCACTTCTTACAACAATGAAGGGTATTCCTCTTGCCTACAACAAGGACATGCAGGAGGATAAGGAGATGGCATTTGACGCCATGAAGACAGTCCAGGATT
>JAEEGK010022989.1_pt1 | contig 13042 bp, 2 predicted proteins | sample 8958771 | NCBI WGS metagenome assembly JAEEGK01 (sample SAMN16246547, study PRJNA631951) | gut metagenome | biome: gut microbiome; feature: rumen; material: SC-attached | host: Bos | place: Iran: Karaj | collected 2018-10 | reverse complement strand
CTTCATTTTTTGAAATAAAACTTTGAAATGATTCTTTAATTAAAGAATTATATTCAATTCCTAATTCATTTAATGCTTGAATTGATCTTGGACTATTTATTCTATGCTTTTTTGTGAATTTACAATTTTCTAAAGTAATTTTCTTTTCAGACATTAATTATTATAATTATTATATAACTGGTAATTTAATTTTTTAATATATTCAAATATCAAAATATTTAAAATTTTATTTTATTTTTTTTTTGTTTTTATATATTTAATTATAAAAAAATGAATAATCTTTAAATTAAAAATGAACCGAATCAAATGAATAATAGAAGTGTAATGTAAAATAAAAAAGTAAAATCAGATGATTCATTTATATCATCATTAAATGATTCTGAAGAAATAATTAAATAATAGAAGGAAATTTATTATATAGATAGATATTAATTTAAGAAAATATATGTTAAATTATCATTAATATTTTATACTTAATTTATATAAAATTAATATCTTTTAAATTCTATTAATTCCTAATCAAGATAATATTTTAAACTATATTAATTGGAAATTATCATAGAGTTTTTTTTATTTTTATAAAATTGAAATAATGAATATGATGAATATATATAAAAATAAAAATATATATATTTTTTTATTTTCTTTTATTTTAAAAACAAATACTTAATACTATTAATTCAAAAAAAGATGAATTATTAGAAAGATTATATCAAGAACATATAAATATTAAAAAATAAGTTTGTAAATATTAAAAAAATAAAATGTTAAAAGTAAAATAAAATAAAGCAAAATAAAAAATTAAAATATTAAAATTTAAAATAAACCAAAATTAATTATAATTTAATTATATTTAGTTAAAATTAACAACATAAACCCCAAGAAAAAAATAATTTAAATTTTTAATTATAATCAATTTGATTGGATTCTTAATCAAAATGAATACCATAAAAATACCAAAACAAACTAAAAACAAATAATAACAAACATAAAAAATACAAATTCATAAAAAATCATTAATTACAAAATAAATATAACAAAAAAATTATAAAAATTATAAAAAAATAAAAAAACAAAAAAAAATTAAAAAAATAAAAAATAATACAAGACTTTAAAAAATAAATATAATATATTATAATTGAATTATTATATATAATTAATATAAAGTTTATTTTATAATTACAAATATGAAATCTTTGTTAATTTCCCTATTATGTCTTACATACATCTCATCAGAATTAATAAAAGAAGATTTAGGAAATGGAATATATTACATAGGAGTAAACGATGACAAAATAACATTATTTGAAGGCCAATATCCAGTAAAACAAGGAATGGCATATAATTCATATTTAGTAAGAGATGGTAATGAAATAGCAATAATAGACACAGTAGATATTCACTTTAAAGATGAATGGTTACAAAATATAAAAAAAAAATTAGATAATTTAAAACCAACATACTTAATAGTCCAACATATGGAACCAGATCATTCAGCATGTATAGATGAGTTTATAAAATTATATCCAGATGTTAAAGTAATATCATCAAAAAAAGCTTTTGCAATGATGACAAATTTCTTTGGTAATGATTATAAAACTCATAGAACAATAGTTAAAGAAGGTGATACATTAACAATGGGAAAACATACATTTACTTTTGTAGAAGCACCAATGGTTCATTGGCCTGAAGTAATAGTAACATATGAATCATTAAGTAAGACATTATTCTCAGCTGATGGTTTTGGTAAATTTGGTAGTAATTCATTTAATGAAGATTGGGATGATGAATCAAGAAGATATTTCATTGGTATTGTTGGTAAATATGGTAAACATGTACAAAGTTTATTAAAAAAAGCATCTGGATTAGAAATTAAAATGATTTGTCCAACTCATGGTCCAGTTCTTACTAAAGATTTAGGACATTATCTTTCTTTATATAATACTTGGTCAAGTTATGAACCTGAAAGTGATGGTGTTGTTATTGCTTATACTACAATTTATGGTCATACTAAATATGTTGTTGAATTACTTGAAAAGAAATTAAAGGAAAAAGGTGTTAATGTTGTTCTTCATGATCTTACTAGAGAACATGTTTCTTATGCTGTTGCTGATGCTTTTAAATATTCACAATTAGTTTTAGCTACTACTACTTATACTGCTACAATTTTCCCTGCTATGAGCTTTTTTATTGAACATTTAGTTGAGAGAAATTTCCAAAATAGAAATGTTGCTTTTATTGAAAATGGATCTTGGGCTGTTACTGCTATGAAAATTATGAAAAAAAAATTAGAGGATTGTAATTTGAAATTTGCTAAACAATGTGTTTCTATTAAAAGTGCTTTTAATCAAAAAAATATGAAAGAAATTGATGCTTTAGCTGATGAATTAGCCAAATATAAAAGAATTAAAAAATAAATCAGGTTATCAGATTTATTTTTAAATAGTTCTTTTATTTATTTAATATCTAAATTAAGGTGTTCTTTTTAAATTTTTTTTTTATTTTTTTTTTTCTAATATTAATTTTTCTTTTTAATTATTTTTTATATTATTTTATTTAAGAAATTTTACTTTTATTTATTATTTATCTAAATTTTATTTTATATACTTTTATTTTTTATTAAAAGAGTTTTATTATTATTTAAATTCCAATGTATTAAGGAAAAAGATTATTCAATAAGAATAGATTTAATTATTTGTTTCAAAATTGAAAAAAAATTTATATCAAATTTATTTTTTAAAAATAAATGAAAAAAAAATAATAAATATGAGAATTTAATAAGTAAAGAAATTTTATTTTCATTTTCAAAGTTTCCTAAAAAAACAAATATTTTCTCAAATAGAAATTATATAATTAAATTTCTTGATAATATTGAATTCAAAAATAAATTCCAAAAGAAATTATGAAATTCTAATAATTTTAACATTATAAAAGAACAAAAATAAAAAGAAAAAAATATAAGCATAAATTCATCTTCCAAATAAATAAAAATAAAAAAATTGTTTTAATTTATTAGCATTCAGTATTCTCAAATTAAATAATTAACAAAACTTAAATTTATATTTTGTCATCATATTTAAAATGAATTAAATATTTTTAAAACATTTTAACCTATATAAAGTAAAATTTCCAAATAAATTTAATTAAAATATTTTTATTATTTCTATCAGGTTTTAATTACTATTAAATCTATAAAATTCTTTGAAAAAATAATTGATTTTTTAAGAGTAAAGGCTCATGATATATATAATAAATTTACAATATTTTCATTTATTTTAGATTTTTAATTTTTATTCTTTTTTTATTTGTTTTTTCATTCATAAAGTTAAGTTAAATATTATTCATTATTTAAATTTTTCTGTTAAACTAAAATAAAGATTATTAAACATAAAACAATTTTTACCATAAAAATAATGTAATAAATCTTTTCTTTTTCTGATATCAAAATTTATAAAATAATGAACTTAAAAATTATGGACTGAGGAAATCTTGTAACAATATAATATTAATTTTCTTTTATTTGATTAAATAATCGTTTATTTTTATTATTACTCATCAATAAATCAAGCTATTTTGATTTTGCTAATATTAAATCATTCAGTCTTTCAAAAAAAATAAGTTTATTTTTGTTTAAATAATTTCATAAAACTATTTTATGTAAATATAAAAAATAGTTAGTTCTTTTTTTTATAAAATGATATTCGTAAATAAAACATAAGATTAAAGAAAATAGTTATAGTGAAGAATAAAATGAAAAAAAAATGAAAATAACAATTAAAAAAAAAGAAAATAATTTTATTATAAATTTATATTTCAATAATTATTTTATAAAATATTTTTTATCATAATAATATTATTTATATCATTTTTTGATATTTTAAGAAAAATAAAAATACGTTTAAACAAAAGAAAAAAGCATTTGTTTCCAAAATTAAAAAAAATATTATTAAATTAACAATCATTAACTATAATTTAACAATATTCTAATGAAAAAAACGTTAAAAAAAAATGAGATTATATAATCCTAAAATAATAAAAAAATATAAATTTAATGGTAGAAGAAGTAGAAAAAGAAAAAATAAAAAAAATAAAATTTCCAAAAAAATACGAAGCATCATATATTTTATCAGAAAACATAGATAGAATATATAATATAATAACTCTAAATAATTTTGAAAAAATAACTAATCAAACTTCAATAAAAACTTCATTAACAAATTATCCTATTTTTTCTCCTTTAAATTATCAAATTGATGAATATTCAGAATTAAATTTTTCAAAAGGATTAATTTTTTTAATAAATAATATAGAATTACCTTTTGATATTCAAGTTATTTTTTTATTTAAAACTAATACTATTGATAATACTACTTTATTTACAATTATAATAAATTTAAAAAATGTAAGATTTAAGAAAAATAATAATTTAAATAAAATTATTCGAGGATGTAAAAAATTATGTATTGAATATATTGATGCTCTTGAAAATTTATTAAAAAAAAATAATCAATTTTTATATCAATATGAATCTATTATTATAAATAATTCTAAAGAAAAAATTTGGGATTTTATTTTAAATTTAGAATTATTGAAAAAATTTCATAATATTACAATTCCTGAATATAATAAACTTGAATTTAAAGAAGGAAATATTATTGAAATTTTTGTTGAATATGTTCAAAAAAAAATATCAATGAAAATAGGAAAAATAAAACATAATAAATTAAAAAAAAAATCTGAATTACATATTTATCCTTTGGATAATTTTTTTTCAAGTCAAGAAATTATTTTTACAATAATTTCCTTAAGTGAAAATTCATCTTTTGTTTCAATAACTCATAAATTTAATGAAAATGTTACTTTAGAACAAATGAATAAAGTAGAAAAAAAGAAAAAATTTATGTTAAATTTATTAAAAAATTATCTTGAAGAAAAAAAAATAGAAAAAAAAGAAGAAGAAAATTATGAAGAAGAAGAAGAAGAAGAAGAAAGTACTGATGAAAATGAAAGAGAATGTAAAAGTGAATTTGATATAAATAATGATAATAATAATTTTAAAAATGAATTTTTTGAATTAGCCAAAAATTTAACATATGAAAACAAGTAAAGTTTTATTTTTTATTTTAAATAATATTAGCATTTATTATTCTTAGGTTTCTTGTTATTTTTATCATATTATTTTATATATGTAATAGACTAAAATTGGTAAATTAGTTTATAAATATTTATATATATTATTATTTTTAGTATTATTAAAGTAAAACATAGTTATTTATATATTTATATTATTATTTAATGAAAATAAAAAACTTTATTAAATTGATTTAAATATATATGATCTTTTTGTTTTTAAAAATATGAATTTTAAAAAATTGAATGATAAAATTTTTGCTTAATTTTAATATTATTATACCAATAATCAACTTAATATAATAAAATATTAAATGATAAATTTATTATATAATCTAATTACATAAATATTGTTTACATTTATACTAAAATTAATACCTATATGAAATATAGGTTAATAAATCTAATAAATTTATCATTTTTTAAATTGAAAACTCATCAATATAATTTAAGTGATAATTTTATTTATTTTTTCATTTTAATAATTAATTAAATTTGAAATTTAACAAAGGAGAATTATCTAATTATTCAGTCATTCAAAAAATTAAAATATTATATATATTATAAATATTAATTTAAAATAAAAATTTAGATGAATCAAAAAATAAAAACTAAAATAAAAAAATAATTTAAAAAAAAATAAATCTTTTAAAAAAAAGGTGAATACCTTTATTTATTTTTTAATAAAGATACTCATAATATTCTTAAACGTTAATAAAAATATTATAAAATTAATAAATGAAAAAATTTTTTCTTTTTTTAACCTTTCAATTGTTTTGTATAATATCAAATCAAAACAATGATAAAGAAACCAATGGAAATAAAATTTTTGAATTTAATTGTTCAACACAAGTCTATATTAAAAAAAATATTGGTGAAAATAATCAATTAGCAATAGAAATTGAAACTAATGCAACAAGTGAAGATAATATTACACTTTTTTATATCAATCAAAAAACAAATGAAAAAAATGATTGTTCATTTGAAACAAATTCATTTATTTGTAATTTATCAAATTATGGGATTTATAAATTTTTTTATATTTATCAAAATAAAAGTGAAGATACAAATAATATTATTCAAATTGCTTCTTCTTTAAAAGATGTATTTATTATTACAAAAACAAGAGATACAAATTGTTTAATTAATAAAGAACATTTTAATTATATCTTAAATTCAAAGGAAAACATTAAAATTAATTATAGTGAATTTAATGTTATTATTAAAGATCTTAATTCTCCTCAATCTCAATATATACTTCATAGAAATAATAATGTATATACAATTAATGAAGAATTAAATATATCAAATTATGAAGTATTTATTTCTCAAAATGAAAATAATGATATTGAAAATATTCATAAGTTTAATGTTTCAAAAGTTGATCAATATTTTTATCCTTCATTAAATAAAATAAGATTTTTTAATGCTTCTTGTGATTTAAAATTAGATAAATTAACCTTAAATGATTTCACAATTAATTGTAATAAAACATCAAAAAATGTATCTAAAGATAATAATAATATTTATTTATGTTTCTTTGATGAATCTCAAAGTAATAATTTAGATTATGGGAATATTACAATAAAATTAAATAATATTGAAATAGGTCATATTTTTTCTTCAAATTCAATTAAAAAAACAAAATTTGAAACTTCATTAAATAATAATATATTTTCAATTTCAAATCCAAATGAAGATTTTTATATGGAATCAATTGAACCAATATTATATTATAAAATATGGGATTTATTTGGTATATTTTCTTATAATCAAGCCAATTTAACTTTATCAAATAATATTTTAGAAACTGAAATTAATAATCAACCTGGATTTAATATTTCTGCAATTAAAATTAGAAGAAAATTATATGAATTCGAAAATGAAGATAATGCTAAAGAATATGAATATTATTTTAATGAAAAAGAATCTCAAATATATAATAATGATTTACCTCCTGTTTATTTTGAACCTGATTATATTTTAACAGGAAATACATATTATCCTATTCCTGAAGAAAAAAGAACAACAAATTTAATCGTTCCTGAGGGAATTAATATATATGATTTTAATGGTGAAGGTTGTAGGGCTATAAAATGTTTTGATTTTAGTGAAGATAAACCTATATTTTCTTTAAATACTAAACCTGGAAATATTATTACTGGAATAAGAGGAGAAACTTCTCCTGGAAAATTAAAAGTTATTAGATTTGAATTTCAAAATGAAAAACAAGAAATTTTTGAAGAATTTCAATTACAAGATATTATACTTGATTTTTATATTCCAATTGATGAAAATAAAACTATAAGTGTTAAATATAATAATGAATATATTAATGAAAATAAAAATTTAAATATAGATAACAATCCTTTTGATTATACTTTTAAAAATTATATTATTCCAGGAAATAAGATTATTTTGAATGGAATCGTAGAAATTTATTATGATAACAATCTTATTTTTTCATTTCCAACATATTATTTAAATGTAAAATTACCACCATTAATTCAAAGAATTCATAAAATAAATAAAAATGAAATTCCCAATTCTTTAACAATAAGATTTTCAGAACCAATAAAAAGTGGAGCAGATGAAGTAAGAAATAGATTTTATTTAAGTAATGGAGAATCAAGGGGAAATTGCATTTTACAATATGATAATTTTATTTTAAATTGTGATTACCCCGAGAAATATAATTATTTATATTATGAAGGAATGTATGATAATCATAGAATGGATTATGAAATAAGAGCTAATAACTATTCAAATAATAATATTTATAATTATTTTTTATCATATTTATCTGGATACAATTTTGTTTTACCAGGAAATAATAAATATATTAATTTTTATTTTGATGTACATTCATCTACTTTAACTTTTCCTCTTCAAGTTTATGTTAATGATGAATTAGTTAAACCAATAAAAATTGATTTATATAATAGAAGATTTTATTATTCAACTAACCAACCAGGAAATTATTATATTTATTTCTTAGAAAAGAATAAAGATAGTTTAACTGAAATAACAAAAGTAGAAGTAAAAAATGATATTAATGACTTTATATCTTGTTATAAATCGTATAGAACATGTTTTTATTATACTGAAAATTTTTATTTTGATTACCATACATGTAAATTATCTAACCCTTATGAGATTTATTATAAAATTGATAAATATTATTATTCTACATTTTATTGTCAATCATGCACTGATAATATTTTTCATAATTATGATTCTCAAAGTGAATGGATTTCATCACAGATTTATTTTTATTCTATTCGTGAGGGATTTGTCACAATTAAATTTAAATCAAAGTATATCAGCGATACACCTTTTTATGAAAATACAATATTTTTCACTGACATAAAAATTCCTCGTGTAACATATTCTCTTGATATAATAAGTATTACTTCAATTTGTTTATTAGATAACTTAACTATTAGAAATAATAAAAGCAATAAGGCATTTACTTTAAATTGTGAGAATAATTCAATAAATAGACAATATTATTGTAAACCAAATGCATCATTAGAATATGGTTTATATAATCTTTATTATAATAATAATTACATTAATAATTTTTTTATTAGTATTTCAATTGAAAAAGCAGATTTGAATTTAAGCTATTCCAGCGGTGATTTAAAAATTGAATCCAATAATTTTGCTTTAAGTACTATTTCTAAAGTTATTGTAAAAGATAGTGACTTATCTGTTATTAGTTCTACTTTTGATAAATTTACAAATTACTTAATAGTTAAATTTGATATTGATCTTGAAAAAAATTATTATATTATATTATATGATTCCAAAGGGGAATATATAAAACAAAAATATAATAAAACCAAAATTAATTATTCTTTTTCTTTAACAAGAAAATATTATTTTAAAAATATAAATTATGATAAAGACTCATTCCTAGAAATTAGTAATGATGATAATTATAAAGGTATTAAATATATTTATTATGCAAATGAAGATAATAATAAGTTATTAAAATCATATAAATCTGAATGTTCTCTTGAGAATTCTAATTGTTTACTTAATTTAAAAAACTTTGAAAGTGGAACATATTTAGTTTTTTATTCTTATACAAATAATAGCAATATTTATGATATACATGAAAAAATCATAGTAAGAAAATCAATAAATGATTTTGCTTCATTTTCCCCTTTACCAAATACAATTTTAAAAACAATGGATTATTCAATTTATTTTAAACCAAAAAACCCTCTTTCTGTTAATATTTTTATTACCAATTATAGAACAACTTTTAATGAAGATAATAATTTTAATATTATAGTAAATTTATCAAAGGTAAATGGTGATTATTATTATTATTTAACTAATTTAATCTCTTTAAGTAAAGGAGATTATACATTTATAATTCAAGAAAAAACCACTAAAAATATATTATACACTCAAACTGTTCATCTTTCTGATTTAAAATTTAAAAAAGTATATTATATAGATAATCATTTTATAACTATTGAGAATACTCAACAAACTATTACTAATTTATCAATTAAAGATGAAAACAATTTAAAGTATAATTTAAAATTTAAACAAATTGAATCATCAAATTCAATTTCAGTTTCTATTCCAGATGATATTATAAATAATAAAAGAGCAGGTAGATATAAAGTTTATTTAGGTGATTCTAAAATTGATACTATTTTTTTATCTAAATATTTAAATGAATCTTCATTTATAATTCATCCTATTTCAGGTGAAAATAATGTTATTATTAAATCAAATGATTATTATTTTGAAAATTCACCTTACTTTATTAATTTAAATAATAGTTTATCAGAAATTTCAAGCATTGATGATCAGATAATAGTTAGAGATAATTATTTGCAATTTTCTCTTCCTTCGAATGACACTTATATTTTAGAGGAATTGAATGAAGAAAACATTAATTTAACTGCACAAATAAATAAAATTCTTGTAAAAGATGGACCAATTTATTTTGACTTAGAAACAAATTATCAAATTCCCACAAATGAGAAAAAAAATATCACATTTAAATTTACTAATTCTCTTTCAGAAGATGAATTCAATGGATTTATTTCAAGATTATATATTGATAATGAATTAAAAGTACTTAATGAAGAAGAATCATGTTGGAAAGTAAATTCAAAAACAATTAATTGTGAATTTAATTATCCTGGAAAAACTAAAGAAATTTCAATTACTTATAATGAATTTAATGAAACAAAAAAACAATATACATATATTTATTATGATTTGAATATTGAAAAATGTGTAAATAACATAAATCCATCATATACCCTTAATTTAGGTGATTTAAATAGTATAGAAGACATATATTTAAATGATGACAAATTATCTTCAAATAATATCGATGCATCAAATGTGAAGATAGGTTTGAATGAAATTTTTCTTCTAATAAATTCAAATAAAATAAAAATATATTCATTTAATTATTATCCTCCATTTAATATTACTTTTATTAGTGATTTAATTCCTACTACAAATGGAATAAATATTATTATAACATCAAGTGATGAAATATCAATAAATTCTATTGATTTTTATTTAAGACCAATGACAAGTATTGAAAAAGTCAAAGTTACTTTAAAATGTCAAAAATCATATTCAATAATTAAATGTTCAGGAAATTTAAATAATTTTATTGAAGGAAATTATTATATTCAATATAATGATTTATGTGGGAATACAATTAATCTTGGGATTAATACAATTTCAAATAAAAATAGAATAACTAATATTACACCCAGAGTTATATCAAATTTTTCATCAGATACTATTATTACTTTAACTTATATTAATAATTTTAATGAAAATAATAAACCTATTAAAATTTCTTTAATTAAGGAAGAAAACAATCAATTAATTGAACATCCTTTTAATAAAATTATTTATAAAAATAATCAAATATTCTTTAATTTACCTGAACAATTAATTAACCAATTATATGGTGAATATAACATTAAAACTATATTTAATGAAGATTCTGATTTTATAAGTTCTATCACAATATTAATAGGAGATAAATTATCTTTATATGAAAAGAAACAAAGAATTGTTCAATCAAAAAAAACAGAAACAAATATTGGAATAAAATTCAATTCAATGATAAATTTAGATAGAATATATACAATTATTTATGACAATAAAGAAATTAATAAAAATAATTGTAGGATACAGGATATTGATGGTCAATCCAATTTTTTAATTATTAATACAACAAATATTATAAATTTTACAAGAATAGGAAATTATACTTTTAAAATTTATGAAAAAAAAATTGAAGAACCTTTAATTTATACACTTGAAATATATGAAAAAAGAAATAATATGAATGATATAATATTAAATCATCATTTTTATAAACTTGATTATGATAATCGTCATTTTCTTGTTTTATCTGGAAGTGATACTTACAATTCATTACAATTTGTGATAATTCCAATTGAAGTATGCACAAATTCTTATTTTTTTTCTTATGGCAATAGTCTTAACTATTATGATTTCAAAGAACCAATCGGAAAAAGTTATATTTTACATAATATATATAATTTAACAGAGGATTTTGATGAATGTCAAATAAATTTATGTCCTTTTGATTCATCTTATTCAAATCTAAAATGTTTTGATTTTTCTTATCAATTTTATCAAGATTCATATGATTTAACATCAAATGAATTATATTTTGGATTATATTCTATTAAAAATAAAAAAACATATGAAATTGCAAAAGTTAATGATATTTCAAATATATATGTTAATCAAAATTTAACTAATGATCATTATATGTTACAATTAATAAGAAAAGATTTAATTGATGATGAACCTGTTATACTATTTCAAAAACCAATTACATTATCAAATTTAGAAATAAATAGTGCAATATATTATAATTTCAAAATAATAATAAATCTAACTACTTTTTGTGATATTACAAATAAAATATCAATTAATGAAACAGAATCAAAAGAATGTATTTATTATAATCAAAATAATAATTTAATTTGTGAATTTAAAACTAAAATGAAAGTAGAAAAACTTTATTATCTTTATTTTAATAAATATTTAATTAAAAGTATTTCAACTTTAGAAGGATTTTCATATACAATTTCATCAACAACAGCAAAAAATGGAAAAGCAAGATTTTATATTAATACTCTTAATGATAAATTTGGAGTAATGAATATAACAAATGTTGCATTTAGTGAAGTTGATAAAAAAGATAATAAAGTTGAATTTAATGGAGGACAAATAGTTTATGAAAAAGATAATGTAGCTTATGTTGATATTGGAGAAATTACATTGAGTGATAATATATATATGAGTTCAATAACTTTATTTGATGGAAATATTTTTGAAATTGAAAAAAGTGATACAAATCAATATAAATTCAATAGATTGAAATCAGTATCACCAAATTATTTATTTTCATTTAAAGATTATGATAAAGTTTCATTTACAGTTAATTCATTTAAAAATATACATTTAATAAGAGATGGAAAAGAAATTAAACCAAATTGTTCTAAAAGAAAACAAATTTATACTTGTTTAGTATCATCTATTGAATATGGAATTGATTATCCAATTAATTATTATAAAAATGTGATTTTACATACAATTAAAGTAAGTTTTGATAAAAGATGTTATAGTACTAAAAGTTCCCATAATATTACTTTTACTCTTCAATCACAAAATGAAATTCAAAATATTTCTCAATTTAAAGTAAAATTATATAATAAAGGAAATGGAAATGAAGAAAAAAATAGAGTTTATCCATCAAATACTTATAATTATAAAGATGGAAATTATTTTTATAATTTTATAATTACTCCTCAAGGATTAAATTCAGGATATTATTTAATGGATATAAATGGTCAAAGATTAACTGATTCAAATA
>JAEEGK010022988.1_pt1 | contig 13042 bp, 12 predicted proteins | sample 8958771 | NCBI WGS metagenome assembly JAEEGK01 (sample SAMN16246547, study PRJNA631951) | gut metagenome | biome: gut microbiome; feature: rumen; material: SC-attached | host: Bos | place: Iran: Karaj | collected 2018-10 | reverse complement strand
CCAAGGCGATTGCCGGGCACCTTACCGGCGGTCCGGCGAAAGTAGCTGTAGTATCCAGCGGTTTTATGGGAATGCTTTCCGGAAGTGCCAGCGGTAACGTTGCCACCACCGGTTCAGTTACCATTCCGCTTATGATATCCATGGGCTTCAAACGGCACGTGGCCGCTGCCATCGAGGCAGTATCCTCCACCGCCGGTCAGTTCATGCCTCCTATCATGGGAGCTGCGGCATTTGTTATAGCAGAGTATACAGGAAACACCTACTGGGCAGTCTGCATCGCAGCATTCCTCCCTTCGGTGCTTTACTTCACCTGTATGTTCTTTGTAGTCGATGTCCGGGCAAGAAAGCAGGGTATGACAGGCCTTCCTAAGGACCAGCTTCCTGATTTCAAGGAATCTGCCAAGAAGGTTATCCCTCTGCTTATCCCGATCACAGTCCTGGTTATTCTTCTCTCACTCCAGTTCAGTACCCAGTTCGCTGTCATGTACTCTATCGTAGCACTGATTCTGAGCTATCTGCCGTTCAAAGAAAAGAGAGTCGGAATAGTCAAGATTCTTAAGGCTATGGCACTGGCATCAAAGATCATGATTCCTATCACCACCTCCTGCGCAGGGTGTGGTCTTATTGTAGGAATTATGTCAATGACAGGATTCGGCGAACGTCTGGCATATGGTATTCTTTCTGTAGCCAACGGAAACCTGTTCATAGGACTTGCCTTTACTGCACTTATGTGTGTAATCCTGGGCATGGGACTTCCGACCCTGGCAGCATACATAGTTCTTGCAGCTCTGGGCGTTCCTGCACTGGTGCAGCTGGGAGCTCCGATGCTTGCAGCCCACCTGTTTGTGTTCTACTTCGCAATTCTTTCTGCCATTACCCCTCCGGTATGTCTTTCTGCATATGTAGGAGCAGGTATTGCAGGCGCAAAGCCGATGAAAGTCGGTGTGACAGCTATGACAATGGCACCGTTCATCTATTTCCTTCCGTTCATGTTTGTAATCTGGCCTGGACTTCTGTTCAACGCTCCATTGCTTATTGTCGGAAAGAACTTTATTGAATTCATGCTGTTCATGTTCCCGCTTATCATCGTTCCGCAGCGCTTCTGGCTTACCAAGATGAATGTGGTGGAGATGTGTCTGTTCACACTTTCCACAGTAAGTTTCTTCATTATGAAGGATTATTCTCTTATCTCCATGCTTATACTGTTTGGAGCCGGAGCATTCTTACACATCACAAGGTATATCAGCGGAAAGAAAAAGGGAGCAGTTGCATAAGGAGATTATATGGACAAGATAGAACAGCAGCTTGTGCAATATGTTGATGAACACAAGGAAGATTTTATCAAGTTTCTTGGGGATCTGGTAAAGGTCCCCAGTATTACCGGCTATGAGAAGAAAGCCCAGGAATTTGTCCGGGACAAGATAGCTGGTCTGGGTTTTGAGACAGAGCTTAAAGAGGCTGATGTCAAGAAGATGTTCGATATGTTCCCCGAGGTGGCCCAGGTTCCTTCCATAGGCGAGGAGGGGCTTGATATGCCGCTTATGACCGAGGATAAGTTCACCTATGAGCAGCTGATGGCATCTCCCTTCGACCGTCTCAAATCCTACAAGGACAGACCTAACCTGATCGGCAAGCTGAAAGGAAAAGGGGGAGGAAAATCCCTTATACTCAACGGCCATATCGATACTGTTCCAATTGGAGACGAGAGCAAGTGGCACGTTGATCCTTTCGGAGCCGAAATCAAGGATGGTAAGCTCTATGGCCGCGGAGCCGTGGATATGAAGGGTGGTGTGGCCGCAATGGTCAGTGCAGTTGAGACCCTGACTGCTCTCAAGATTCCTCTGTCCGGAGACCTGATGCTCCAGACTGTGGTGAACGAGGAGCATGCCGGTGGAGGTGCGCTGGGTATTGTTGCAGACGGCTATACAGCTGATGCGGCAATTGTTACCGAGCCGGCAGGCCCGGGCGGAAATGTGATCCTGGACGGCAACGGCGGCGGTGTCTATTGGGAAGTTCGGATAAAGGGACACGAAACCCATGCGGGATCCCGGTGGCAGAACAACAAGCCTTTCGGTATAAGTGCCATCGAGAAGGCGGCTCTTGTGGTGGACAGCCTTATAAGCCTGGAGAAAGGGCTTAACAAGGATAAGACTATGATGTCCCTGTGTATCGGCACAATCAAGGGAGGCACATATGCAACTGCAACGGCAGCAGAATGTGTCATAAACGGAGTGGCTTATTTCTCCCCAGGACTGGGAACAGGCAAGGAAGGAATAATGCGGGTGAAGAAGATGCTTAAGGATGCGGCGCTGAACATAGATGACGAATGGCTTAAAGCCAATCCCCCCGTCATCAAGTTCCAGCACTACGACGATGCATACATGCTCCCGTCAGACAAGCAGGAGATAAAGACTCTTACCGAGGATGCCATAAGGGATGTTCTTGGAAAAGAGCCTGTCATAACCCAGCTTGGCGGCGGTTGCGATGCCCGTCACTTCGGCAACCAGGGAGGTATCCCTGCCATAGTTTATGGCCCTGGCGATATCAAGATGGCTCACAGCACTGATGAATACATAAGCCTTGATGATTATATCAAGGGAATAAAAGTTCTGGCTGTGACCATTTACCGCTGGTGCAAGTAAAAATAATTCTCTTTTAAGACATAAACCTTGTATTATGGTGTATACTGTAGTACAAGGTTTTTATTTTTCAGGAGGAAGCCTGGTGATAATCAGCGTCAAGAATCTGAAGAAAAGTGCAGTGCTTTTATGTGTCGAGATTATCTTGATAGGCATTGTAGTTTACACTATCACCACCTCTTTCTTCAGACAGGAGAGTTTCATAGTCAAGAATTCTCAGGTTGACAGCATGTATGAGAACTGGCTTATCCTGAGGACATCGGTTTTCTCTTATGTGACTTCACCATCTCCTGGCCGTACTGCAGAGCAGGAAAGACTGGTCAGGGATTTTGAGGAGTTCGATTTCTCAATGGTTCAGATTTCCGATGACGAGACATTTAAGAAAATTGAGAAACAGTATCCCCAGGTTCAGGATATCAGGAAGGTCCTGGTATATAACTGGCAGATAACACAATACAAGCTTACAGAGCTTCTCCAGGCGGGAGAAAACTTAAACGAGTTTGCAACCCTGGTGCTCTGGATTGCCAGAGACACCCAGGAGATGGACCGCTTCTTCGGCCTGCTGCGCCACTTCTGCCAGCAGGTCAACAGATGGCAGCAGCGATCAAATCTTCTTATATCCTATGCGATTGTTGTGATACTTATGTTAATCTCATCTTTTGCAATCTTAAGAAATGTAAGGATAGAAAACCAGCTGAAACAAGAGGCCGAGATGCAGAAGATGGCAAAGACTCTTATCCATATACGGGACAACGAGCGCAAGAGGATTGCCATGGATATCCACGACAGCCTGGTGCACCGCTTGCGAGAGCTCAAGGCCTATAACGACACTGTTGTCAGCGATGTTCAAAAGGAACATATATCAAGTGAGATTTCTGCCATCATAGACGAGGCACGGGATATCTCCTTCAACCTTATCCCCTTCATCTCCTCCAGCGAATCTGGAGATGACTTCGTTGATGTTATAAAAAGCTATGCTGCCGAGGTGCTTATGGCCAAGGATATACAGCTGTCAATCTCCAGGACAGGGTTCAATAAGATAACCCTGCCTGAGGATATGCGCATAAGCATGTTCCGGATAATCCAGGAGATCCTGAACAATGTGGTAAAATATGCAGAGGCAACCAAGGTGACTATGAAGTTCATTTATTCGTATCCGTTTGTCATGTTCTCTGTGGCAGATGATGGAGTAGGGCTTCCTGACAGCAGCATAGGGGTAAGCCTGACCAAGGAACATATCGGTTTCTATGGCATGCAGGAACGTGTTAAATACTATAACGGAACATTTGCAGTCACCTCGAAGCCTCAGCAGGGGACTAAGATAAGCGTGAGAATTCCATTCAGGGGGAAGGAAAATGGCTAATACTATTTTACTGGTGGATGACCACCCGGCTATAAGGGCCAGCATCGGCGCAGAACTGCTGAAGAAAAATATTGCAGATAAAATACTTGAAGCAGGAAACAGCGAGGAAGGATATGACCAGGCCATGTCCCTCAATCCCGACCTTATTGTGATGGATATCTCCCTTTACGGCGCTTCCGGGATAGAGCTGACCAAGAAGATTCTCCAGAAGAAGCCGTCCATTAAAATTGTTATGCTTTCCATGTATTCCAAGGTGATATACATAACCGAGTCTCTCAAGGCTGGAGCCAAGGGCTATATCCTTAAAGAGGCTGATATGCCCAGTATCATAGATGGAATAAAGAAGGTTCTCTCAGGCGAGACCTATGTGGACAGCAGGATAAGCAGCAAAGTGATTGCAAGCCTGATTTCTCCAGAAGAGGATCTGGAGCAGCCGGAAGACAGCACATACGACACTCTCTCATCCAGGGAGCAGGAGATACTGCGGCTTCTGGCAGAGGGGCGGGAGATCCGTGATATTGCCAAGGAGCTGTGCATAAGCTCAAAGACTGTTATAAACCACCGCACCAACATAATGCAGAAGCTTAACTGCAGCAACATGGTGGAGCTTATTAAATACGCAATCCATATAGGACTGGTAGATGCATAATAAAATGACAGATACCCCGGTCCCAGGGCTTGTCCTGAGACTGGCGGTTCCCAGCATTATAACCATGATGGTGAGCAACCTGTACAACATGGTGGACACTGCCTTTGTAGGCCGGCTGGGAACCAGCGCCAGCGGTGCGGTGGGCATTGTATTCGGCTTCATGGCTATAATCCAGGCCTTCGGCTTCATGTTCGGCCAAGGAGGCGGAAGCATCCTATCCAGGGCGCTGGGAGCAGGGGATAAAGAAAGGGCAACATTACATGCTTCTGCCGGGTTCCTGGGCTCCATGCTCTGCGGTCTTCTTATAGCAATAACAGGCTTCATCTGGCTTGACAGCATAGTAATGTTCCTGGGCAGCACCCCCACCATAGCCCCTTATGCCAAAACTTATATATCATTCATCCTTATCTCGGCCCCTTTCATGGCCAGCAGCTTCACTCTGAACAACTTCCTCCGCTACGAGGGAAAGGCCAAGCTGGGAATGATGGGTATGATGACCGGGGCAGTGCTCAATATGGCATTGGATCCCATACTGATGTTCGGCCTTGAGATGGGGATTGCAGGAGCAGGCCTTTCCACCGCTATAAGCCAGTTCATAAGCTGGTCCATCCTGGTCTCCATGTTCAGACGGGGAAAGACAGATACCAGCCTTTCCATGCAGCAGGCCCTCCACGCTTCTCCTCTGATTTTCGGAAACATTATGGCAACCGGTTTTCCAAGCCTGCTCCGGCAGGGGCTCCACAGTCTGACCACTGTAGTCCTCAATGCCCAATGCGCCATATACGGGGACGCGGCGGTGGCTGCCATGAGCATTGTATCAAGGCTCACCTTCTTCACCTTCTCCTTTGCCCTTGGAGTGGGGCAGGGCTTCCAGCCGGTGTCGGCCTACAACTACGGGGCAAAGCGATATTCCCGCATCAGGCTTAGCTACCGTTTTACAATTATGGCGGCAGAGAGCATCATTATTCTTGGTGTCATAATACTGATTGTCTTTGCACCGGAGCTGGTAAGGCTTCTGCGGGATGATCCCGATGTTGTCCTGATAGGGAAGAGGGCACTTCGTCTCCAGGCCTTTGCCTACCTGCTCCTGCCCCCATGCATGGTCACCGAGATGCTTTTCCAGAGCACGGGACACCGGCTTTCTGCATCGCTGGTATCGGCATTCCGCAGCGGCCTTCTCTTTATTCCGACTATTTTTATACTTTCCCACTTCCGGGGACTTGCAGGTATCCAGGAGTCACAGCCTCTGGCTCTTCTCCTGTCGGCTCCGGTGACGCTGCCCTTTGCCCTGTATTTCTTCGGCAGGCTGCCTAAAGAGGATGGCACCGACCTCCCGGACTGACATCAGCGGGTGTAGCCCTGCTCCACCTTTATCTTAGGAATATTCTTCTCGTCCAGGCTTTTGATGAAAGCTTCCACCTCTTTTACCACATAGTCTGTATTTCCCTTGAAACCGGCGGGGAACACCAAGTCGAAGAGCACATTGGTATGGGTAGGTCCGATAACCAGCCGCAGGTCGTGGATAGTAAGGCTGTTGTCCAGTTCCTTCACCTTCCCAGCAATAGCCAGTCTCATCTCTGCAACTCTGCTGTCCTCGGTGACAATAGGGTCGAAATGGATGGAGGTCTGTATTCCCTCTTTTATAAGATCGTTCTCTATGCAGTCTATCAGGTCGTGGCTCTCAAGCACATTCATTTCTGCAGGCATCTCCACATGCAGACTTGCAAAGGTGTGCCCCGGGCCGTAGTCGTGGACCATAAGGTCGTGGATTCCCAGCACATTGGGGTAGCTGAGCACTTTCTCCTCTATCTGTTTCACCAGCTCAGGATCCGGGCTCTCGCCAAGAAGGGGAGAGAGCATATCCTTCACCAGGCTGATGCCGCTGTAGATGATGAAAAGGGCAACTGCCAGGCCTATAATCCCATCCAGGCGAAGGATGTTTGTGTTGTAGGTGAATACGATTCCCACAAGGACTGCCGAAGTGGCTATCACATCATTCCTGCTGTCTATGGAGACTGCCTTGAGGGTGTCTGATCCGATCTTTTCCCCCACCTTGCGGCTGTAATAGGACATCCACAGCTTGACTGCTATGGAAGCAATAAGGATGATGATAGAGAGCCAGCTGAAGGTCAGCTCTTCCGGGTGGATAAGCTTAAACACTGCCTCCTTGCAGAGGGAAAGGCCCAAGGCAAGTACGATTACAGAGACAGTAAGTCCAGCCAGATATTCATACCGGGCATGGCCGTAGGGATGCTCCGCATCGGGCTTCCTCTCTCCCAGCTTGAACCCCAGGAAGCTCACTGCGTTCCCGGAGGCATCTGACAGGTTGTTAAGACCGTCTGCAACAATGGAGATACTTCCGCTTAAATACCCTGCCGCCAGCTTGCCCAGGCAGAGCAGCACATTGCAACATATTCCGATTATACTGGCCCGTTTGCCATAATCTGTGTGGTTCATTTCTTTGTCATCATCCGGTGCTCTTCGGTCACCTGGCTGATCAGCTCCTTCACTGTGAAAAACATATTGTCGGGAGTGCCCATGCAGAAGGCCACATCCTGGGGATCCTTGACCACCTTCTTGACAGCCCGCATTATCTCGAACACCTCTTCCCGGCTGAAACCGTTTATAAAAATCAGTTTATCGTCCATGAGGTTATAATACTACAGTTCTTTTTTTTCTGCAAAGCTATAATAGCCCCGGGGAGAAAAAATAATGTGGTCCAGCAGCTCTATCCCCAGAATCTTCCCAGCCTGCTTTATCATCTCGGTCACATCCCGGTCCTCCTTGCTGGGCTCGGTGCTGCCGCTGGGGTGGTTGTGGGCGCATATTATGGCGGCGGCCCGGTCCTTTATGGGGTCGGCAAACACCTCCCGGGGGTGGACCATGGTGCGGTTCACCAGCCCTATGGAGACTACCCGGGTATGGGTTATCTCGTGGGCACCGTTCAATGACAGGCAGATGAAGTACTCCTGGGGACGGTCGGCATAGTGGGCCACCGCTGGGAGTATATCCTTGGGGAAACGGATTCTCTGGGTGCTGGGCAAGAGCCGCCGCCGCATGAACTCGAAGGAGGCGGCCAGGGTGGTAGCCTTGGCCAGCCCCAGCCCCTCGGTCCTCAGCAGGTCTTCTATCCCTATGCCCAGTCCCCGCTTGTCAATCTCTCTCACAATCTCGTCCGACAGGACAAAGATATCCTTCCCCCTTATACCGCTTCCCAGCATCACAGCCATAAGCTCCACATCGGAAAGGTATGCTGCCCCGCAGGACAACAGTTTTTCTCTGGGCCTCTCTTCCGGAGGCATTGTTTTTATGTTCATACCTTTCTTAACAACAAAAAAGTTAATTTTGCTTTGATTTTTTGGAAAAAAGTTGAAAAAAATTCAAAAGGGCAAAAAAAAAGTCCCCTTCCGGGGACTTTTCATCATATTAGCTATATGATCAGCCTTCTACAATTGCATCAGCTGGGCAAGCATCTTTGCAGCAACCGCAAGAAACACACTTGTCAGCAGCAATTACTCTCTTTCCATCCTTTTCGCTGATTGCTTCGTTTGGGCATTCGCCTTCGCAAGCACCGCAGTTCAGACATTCATCTGCCTTAATAGAATATGCCATGTCATATCTCCTTTAAATTATATTAACCGTCTCTGTCAAACTGGCAGAGGAAACAATTACTTCTTATGTCTGTTCTTTCTCAGCTTTTTCTTTCTCTTATGTGTTGCAATCTTATGTCTTTTCCGTTTTCTTCCGCAAGGCATAGCCAGACTCCTTTTTTAGAGATTTTTATATCACGTTCAATTAGTTTAACCTTTTTTTTTGTTTTAGTACATAGTATAATCAGCAAAAATAGAAAATTTTTTGGAGATGCCATGAGAATTATAGCTGTTTCAGGGAGTCCACGGGTGGAGGGAGTGACAAATTCCATACTTCTGGACATATTGGAGAAAGGGGCGGAGAAGGGACATTTCGGCAAGGTTGTGGTCCTTAACAGGCTGGAGCTCCACGGCTGCCAGGCCTGCGGATACTGCCGGAAGGAAGGGGACAAGTGCGCTGTGGATGACAAGATCTCGGCTCTGATCGAGGAGCTGCCTGACTCCGATATGGTTCTGATAGGTTCTCCTGTCTATATGGGAAACGTGTCGGCTCAGCTGAAGATGTTCATCGACAGGCTGTACTGCCTTAAGGATGCCCAGCGGAAGCCCCGCCTCAAGCCGAAGAGGGCTCTTCTGGTATTCTCTCAGGGAGCTCCTGACAAAGCCTACTATAAAGATATGATGAGCCAGGTGAAGAAGACTCTGGATGGCTATAACCTATTGGTGGAGGATATTATTGTAGCCACAGGCCCTGATTATAAAAATGACCCGGAGGTAAAAGAAAAGGTGGAACATTTCTGCTCCACCTTCTGACAGCATGACAGGTCCGGCTTAGAGACAGCCACAGTCCTCGTCATCATCGTGATGGTGACAGCCGCAGTCGCAGTCGTCATCTCCGCAGCAGCAGTCATCGTCATACTCAATGTCGCCAGCCTCAATCTCCTCAGGGGTAGCTTCCCGGACATCTGTAATTGTGATATCGAAATCCAGTGGCATATCGGCATAAGGATGGTTTCCATCCAGGGTGACCATGCCATCCTCAATCTCTGTGACCTCGAAGATAACATCTTCCCCTTCGTCGTTAGGCATCAGGATCTCCTGGCCCACTTCAGGCTTGTTGTCGCCGAATTCAGAGATTGGGAAAGAGATCACCAGTGTATCGTCATAGGCGCCGAAGCCTTCGTCCACAGTAAGCTTTTTCTGAATGGAATCCCCTGGCTCCAGCCCTTCAAGAGCCTCTTCCAGAGCAGGCAGCAGATTGCCGTAGCCGTGCAGATAGCTTGAGCCCTGTCCTTCGGTATCCTCAAGCACATTGCCGTCTTCATCTTTAAGAATGTAATCAAATGTTACAACTGTATTTTTTCCTATTTTCATGTTTCCTCCCGTAATTTCTCTAATAATATACTACTGATTTCTCAAATCGCCAACTTTAATCAGTAACCCAGTTCCTCGCCCACCAGCAGCACCTTGATCCGGCCTGGGTGGCGTGAGTAGCGTGTCACCACAGTGTGGCAGCAGATTGTGCCGCTTCCCTTGCAGTGCATGCAGTTTCCTGTCTTTGTGCAGGGTGCTCCTGTTGTAAGGCGCATTGCATTCATAGGTGCCGCCATATTCTTTATCCTGTCCATGGCCGCCTCCTCGTCCTTTACAACCTTGTTCATGCCGGCAATCACATATACATCCTTAGGGCCGTATATAAGGGCTGCCACCCGGTTGCCGTTTCCGTCTATGTTCACCAGCTTGCCGTCCATGGTTATGGCATTGGCGCTGAGGAAGTAGCAGTCGGCGTTGAAGGCCTGGTGCATGCACTTGTGGGCCTCCTCCGGTGTCTTTGCCGCATCCCGGTCTATGATCTTGCACAGACCGCCCCGCAGAAGGTCGATTACACCAGAATCCTTCAAAGTCATGGAACCGCCCCAGGCTGCAGTAGCTTTTGCAGGAATCACTGCCTTGAGATATTCAAGCATATCCTTTCTGTTCTCGAAATAGATACACTCCATCTGTCTGGTCTTCATGGCTGCGATTATCTTGTCTGCACATGCCAGGTAATACTCTGATCTCACTTTCTGATTAGTGGCCATATACGCTGCCTCCTATAAATTCCCGCAGGATAGAGTCCTGGGGTATGAATTCCATTCCCATGTTCAGGAAATTGCATAAAAGATATTCAAGCCGCTTTGCCTCGGCATACTCAGCATGATAAGGCTTCACCGACTTTAAAAGCGGCATCGCCAGGTTCCGCAGCACGCCGAACTCGTATTCCAATGCTGTGTTGAACACAGCGTCAGCATCGTTCTGGAAGGGGAAGATATACTTGTTCTCACCGTTCTTCACAGAAGGCCAGCGGGAAAGGGTGTCCACTGCGTTGTAGCCCCTGGTCCTGTAATCCCGCACCATGCGGCGGAGCAGCCGGTTGTCGGAAGTGCTTATCTTGTTGTGGTCATCCAGGTTCATAGGGGTCAGGGCAGAGATGTAGATCTTGAACTTCTGCTCCTTTGGCACCAGATAGGTCAGGTTGTCGTTAAGGCCGTGGATTCCCTCCATAAGCAGGATAGTGTTCTTCTCCAGTTTTATCTTGTTGTTGTGATACTCCCTCAGTCCTGTGAGGAAGTTGTAGGTGGGGAGGTTCACCTCCTTGCCCTCGAAGAAATCGATAAGGTCCTTGTTCAGGAGCTCCCGGTCTATTGCCTCCGGACATTCGTAGTCGTATTCTCCGTTCTCATCCTTCGGTGTAAGCTCCCGGGGCACATAGTAGTCGTCGAAGGAGAGAGGCATGGTCTTGATTCCCAAAAGCTCAAGCTGGATTGAAAGCTTACGTATGAATGTGGTCTTCCCTGATGATGAAGGGCCTGCGATGAGCACCACCTTCACCGAGTCCTTGTGGGCCTGGATCTGCTCGGCAATCTGTGCAATCTTCTTGTTCTGGAGGGTCTCGCACATCAGGATCACATTCTTCTCCTTCCGTGCTGCCACCAGCTGGTTCATCTCTCCCACGTTGCTGAAGTGGAGGATGCTGCCTCTTGCCCTGTATTCATCGAATATGGAGGCGATGACAGGAATATCGTAGAATTCACCCATATTGTCCACAGTGCCTTCCCGTGGGAACAGCACCACAAAGCCGCTTCTGTAGCCCTGGATCCTGTAGTGCTTCAGGATTCCGGTGGAAGGGTAGAGCACATGGTGGTCCAGATCGGTGTACTTCCTGCACTTTGCAATCATCACCTCAGGCTCGTTGGTGGTCATCAGGAGCTGTGATGCTCCTGTCATATTCTGCTCCTTGAAAAGCTTCTCTGCCTCCTGGTATGGGATGACGGTCTGGATAATAGGCTCGTCGGCGTCGATTATCTCTTTAAGCTTTTTGTTCAGCGCCTCAAGCTCGCTTTCTGGAATGTGCCTTATACCGTCAAAGTAGAAGGAGAAACTGTGACCGATGGTGTTTCCGATGATAAGACGGCGGTCGGGGAAAAGCTCCTTGGCGGCCATTGCGATTACAAAACAGAATGTGTTGCGGTAAATTTTGGAGCCCTCCCTGGAATCCAGGTAAACAGGCTCCTTGACAGAATTTACTGTAGTAGGTTTGTCAATCTCTATTATCAGATTATTGACCTTGTAACCTACCACAGTACGGTTTGATTTTTTAACTTCTTTTTTTCCCATATAGGGATTATATCACTTTTTTGAATTTAATGCTCTATCAAAAAGATCCAAAACTTCTTTTTCCGGTTCCTTTGAGATAACAGATGCCACAACTGCGAAGATGATACCTGCGATAAAGCCCGGGAAGAGCTCATATACGCCGGTGGATGCAAGGTTGAGCATCCAGTAGATATCCACAATGGCACCTGCCAGAATACCTGCTACAGCGCCACTGAAGGTAAGACGCTTCCAGAACAGGGAGAGGAGGATTGCAGGTCCGAAGGATGCGCCGAATACTCCCCATGCGTTGGATACCAGGCTCATGATGGAGCCGGAGTCCGGATTGGCTGCGATTGATACAGCTGCAAGAGCGATGATAAGAACTATGATACGTCCGCCCCAGAGCATCTCCTTGTCCCCTGCGTTGCCCTTTCTGATCACAGGCTTGTATACGTCACTTGCAAATGCAGATGCGGCGGAGAGCAGCTGGCTGTCGGCTGTGGACATAGCTGCTGCCAGGATTGCAGAGAGGAGGATACCGGAGATCAAGCCAGGGAAGATAGCTCTTACCATGGTGATGAACACCAGTGAGTTCTTGTTGATGTTCTCGTCAAATCCAAGGTGAGTACGTCCAACAATACCTACGATTACAGCGAAGATAAGGATAAGGGTTGTCCAGGTGATACCGATCTTTGCAGATTTCTTGAGGGAAGCCTGAGATTCCACAGCCATAAAGCGGATGATGATGTGGGGCATTCCGAAGTAGCCGAGACCCCATGCCAGGCCGGAGATGATGTCCTGCCAGCTTGCAACAGGGTTCCAGTAGTTTTCAGGAAGAGCAGCTGCTGCAGCAGGAGCCTCCAGCATGAATGTGGCAAACAGCGGTGCGATAAGGAGGGCACCCAGCATCAGCATGCCCTGGAAGAAGTCGGTCCAGCATACAGCTGAGAAACCGCCCAGGAAGGTGTAGCTGATGATGATTACTGCTGCGCCGTACATAGCAATTCTTGCATCGATTCCGATTACAGTGTTGAACAATGTTCCGCAGGCCTTGATGGAGGATGCTGCGTAGATTGTGTATGCGAAGATGAAGATGATGGCACAGATTATCTGCAGGGCCATGCTCTTGGAGAGGAAGCGGTTTGTCAGGTACTGTGGGATTGTG